>Ga0315282_10002489_pt1 | contig 33799 bp, 32 predicted proteins | sample YL17G07_20_MG_FD_203693 | JGI IMG/M metagenome (GOLD analysis project Ga0315282, IMG submission 203693) | Sediment microbial communities from Yellowstone Lake, YNP, Wyoming, USA - YL17G07_20 | ecosystem: Environmental > Aquatic > Freshwater > Lake > Sediment | place: USA: Wyoming | collected...
CCCCCTCCCCCAATCCCATAAGTAGGGGCGACCCGCTGGGTCGCCCCTAAATAAAAGACCGGTAGCACAGGCTTTCCAGCCTGTGCAATCGCAGGCTAATGCCTGCGGCTACAGGGAAGGCGGCCGTCCCGCCTCTTGATCAGCAGAAATTATGAACAACGGCGGGCACGGAGGCCCGCCCTACCGGGAATTTCGCATGGATTTTTTTGAGAGAATTGCTGAGAACCGCATCCTGGAGGCCATTGAGGCCGGCCTGTTCGATAACCTGCAGGGCAAGGGCCTACCCCTCAACCTGGAGGACGACAGCCACATCCCGCCGGAGCTCAAGATGGCCTACAAGATCTTGAAGAACGCCGACTGCCTGCCGCCGGAGCTGGAGTTGCGCCGGGAGATCATGACCCTGCAGGACCTGGTGGCCTCCATGGAAGACGAAGCCGAAAAGCTGCTGCAGATGCGCCGCCTCAATTTTTTGATGATGAAGCTCGGCATGATGCGCCCGGTGTCGGCCCAGATCATGGAGCACGACCTTTACACGCCCAAGATCCTGGAGCGCCTGGAGACCAAAAACCAGCAACTCGAAACTCGAAACTCGAAACTCGAAACTAAATGAAGTTGCGTTGGGAAAACTCCTGGTGGCGGCGCGGGGCCCCGGCCCTGGTTCGGAGACTGGTGCAAGGCTATCTGCGCACCTGTCCCGTGGAGCTGGTGATCCGTCCGGAACTCAAGGATTTTTTGCTTTCGGGGCAGCCGGTGCTCTACACCATCTGGCACTGCCACCTGCTCTTTCCCCTCTTTTACGTCCGCCACTATTCCTGGCAACTGCCGCCCCTGGTATTAATGGCCAGCCCCAGCCGGGACGGCGAGTTCATCGCCGAAGTGGCCCGGGGCTTGGGGTTCACCGTCTGTTTCGGGTCCCGGCGCAAGGGCGGAGTGCAGGCCTTGCAGCACCTGGCTGACTACTATCGCCAGGGCTCTAGCTGCGGCCTGATTGCCGACGGCTCTCGGGGGCCGGCCCGGGTGGCCCAAAAAGGTCCCCTCTATCTGGCCCGGATCACCGGGGCCCCCATTGTGCCTCTGGCGGTGGCTGCCAGCCGCAAGAAAACCTTCCAATCCTGGGACCGCTTCGTCCTGCCCCTGCCTTTCAGCCGCCTGGCCCTGCTGGTGGGCGAGCCCCTAACGGTTCCGCCGGCAGCCCGGGGCGCCGCCCTGGAGGTCCTCCGGCAGGAACTGGAAGACCGCCTCAATGGTCTTTTTGACCGGGCCCAGAATTATTTTTCTGCATAAAAAATTTCCTGGAATCCCTACTTTGTTGCAATAATGGGTTGCCAGGGCCGGGTAAAATGTTAAATTTAAAGAAAATAAACTGATTGGAATGATGGCATAAATATGCGGTTTGAAGAATTAGAGGCCCAGACCCTGGACCAGATCGGCAGCCCGGAAGGCCAGACGCTGGCGCGCACCTTGGTTCAGAATCATCAGGTCAGGCACGGCTACCGATTGCCCGACCGTCTCCGGGGCGTGGTGCTGGATGGTCAGCCCTACGTGGTGGAGGCGAAAATCCTGGATGACCAGCTCACCTACCAATGCTCCTGCCCCCAGGCGGAGGAGGAGGAGATCTGTCCGCATGTCCTGGCCCTGCTGCGGGCCTGGGTGGAGGAGCCGGAAAAGTTTTTGAGCCAATTGGAGCTCAAGGAGCGCTTGAAGAAATATTCCAAGCGGGAACTGTTGGAAATAATTCTTGATATGGCGGACCGGGTGCCGGAGGTGCGGGGCGTCCTGAAGGAAGAGGATCAGGGCCTCGACGACATCCTGGAATCCATCGACCGGGTGGTGGAGGAGATTTCGGCCGATCCCCACGCCGTGGCCGATGCCGAAAACAAGTTGCGCCGGGCTCAGGCCCGGGCCGACCGCCTGGCCCAGAGCGGCCGCCTGGCGGAAGCCCGTTCCGTTTATTTCTATCTCCTGGACAGCATTCTCAGCCTCGAAGAGAAGTTCAAGAAAGAGGGCCTGTTTGCGGCCGATCTGAAAACGGAATTATTCGAGGAATACTGCCAGTTTATTCACGAAGACCGTCACCTGGAAAAAGAACTGGTGCAGCAGGAAATCGAGCAGTTGGAGAGCCGGGCCCCGGCCTTCCACGGCGAACTGGACCTCAGCGAAATCAAGCGGGAGTTGTCGCTGTAAGATAACCAACGCTAAATTATAAGATACCTTCCGGTCGGGGCGGGTTTTAAACCCGCCCCTACTTTTTGGCGAATGTAGGGGCACAGCTTGCTGTGCCCATTTCAGGACTCGGCGCTCTTGGGGGCGCCGGGTCCTTTTATTTCCGGATTCCCGGCTGCCGCGGGCTGCGTCAGGATGGTTTTTTGGTAGATGCGCAGGAGCGACAGGAGAAAGGAGAGGATCAACGGGCCCAGGATGAAGCCGATCATGCCGAAGTAGGTGATGCCCCCCAGGATGGAAAAGAGGATGAAGATGCTGGGGGTGGAGCCGCCGCCTTTCACCAGGATGGGTTTCAGGACGTTGTCGATGACGCTCACCACCACCCCGCCCCAGATAATCAGGCCCACGCCGGTGGCGATGTGGCCGGAGAACAGCAGGTAGATGGCGGCGGGTCCCCAGATGAGGGCGCTGCCCACCAGGGGAATCACCGAGGCCGGGATCATCACCGTGCCCCAGAAAGCCGGCTGGGGCAGCCCGAAGAGCAGGAAACCCACCCCGCCCAGGAACCCCTGGACCAAGGCGACGATGACCGTGCCCCACAGGGTGGCCTTGATGGTGGCTTCCGTCTCCCGGAGGATTTCTTCATTGTGACCCGCTTCCAGGGGAGACAGCTTCATCAGTTCGGCGATGAAGTCGTCGCCCTGGAGAAACATAAAAAAGGCGATGAACAGCACCAGCAACAGGTCGAAGAAAAAGTACGTGAAGCCCTTAATGAGGCCGATGGCGTTGCTGTAGATAAAGGCGCTGGCCTTGGTCACCACCGTCTGGACGATCTGCGCCAAGTCAATTTCCCCCGGCGGCAACGGCAGATCCAGGTGGACCAGGTAGCTCTTGAAGGCCTCGATTTTGGCGGCAATCCAGGGCCAGAGGTGGCCGCCTTGCATGCTCTTGGTCACCTGGCTGGAAAATTCCAGGGCCTGGGTGGCAATGATGCTCATCAGGCTGAAGAGGGGGATCAGGATGACCAACAGGAGCAGGAGGCAGGTGATGGCCGAGGCCAGGGCCTTGCGCTGCCCCAGCCCCCGGCACAGGGCCAGGTACAGGGGCCGGGCGGTGAAAAAGAGCACCAGGGCCATGAAGATGTCCAGTAAATACGGCTTGATGATCAGATAAGAGTAGTAGAGCACCAGGAGGGTGATGACCCCGAAGAACAGCCGGGCAAAATGGCTGGGGAAGGCGCTTTTTTCTTCCGGCGGCGCACAGGGAGGGCAGGGCGCGGCCGGCCCGGTCCCGGTGGGTTCGGGCTGAAGCTGAGGGGCTGACGGTGTCTGGGCCTCTGGCTCTTCCATGGCAGGCTGTCCCGATCTGCAGGCTAATATACGGCAAAAAACTGGGATTGCCAAGGAAAACGGCGGGACCAAAGCTATTCGACAAATATACAATGATGAAAACTAGGTAAATAGTAAATATACGAATATGTATATCAATTAATTGGCAAAATTACATAAAAGTATAATAAGGGCATTGCGCCAGGGCTCCGGACTGGTCTGAATGAGCTATTATACATGATATATCAATATGATATGTATTTGGCGCGTTATGGCACGTCCCATGCTAATCCATTCATTAGAAAAAATGAATTGCGAATTGGCCTCTAACCGGCGGGAAAAATTGCCGCCACAAAGGTGACCTAATGACCTCGTTAGCCATGACCTCCAAGCTCTGCAGCACCTGCGCCTTTTGGGCCGGGTCCCGGAAAGTCAAGCCCGACGGCCGGGTGGAATCCACCCCTACTCCAAGGGCCACTGTCAGGGCGGCGGCTTTCAGTATGCCCTGATGGCGGCCCTGGCCACCTGTAAAAAATGGCAATTATGGCCGGTGGCCGCGCCGGATTCGGCCGAAAAAATGATTATAGTTAACAAAGGATAGAAAAGCAGCAACCGCGGAGAATCGTGATGCCCCCGGATGTTTCTAAGCGCCTTATTTCACTGGACATATTTCGTGGCCTGACCATCGCCGCCATGATCCTGGTCAACAACCTGGGAACCGGCCAGGAGGGCGCCCGCTTCCAGGCGCTGGTGCATTCCGAGTGGCACGGCTGCACCCCGGCCGACCTCATCTTCCCGTTCTTCGTCTTCATCGTCGGCGTCGCCGCGGTCTTTTCCCTGGGCCGCCGGGCCCAAAACGAGGGGCAGAACCTGATTCCCGTTTACCAGCATATTTTCAGCCGTACCCTGAAAATCTTCTGGTTGGGCCTGTTCGTGATGTTTGCCTGCGGCTGGCTCTTTCAGGCCATTTGCCCCCCGGCGGAGACCGAGCAGAGCCTCTGGTCGATCTTCATCTCCCCGCCCACCGACACTGACACCGGCGCTTTCTTCTATTCTTTGAGAAACTTGCGCCTCCCTGGGGTCTTGCAGCGCCTGGCCCTGGTCTATCTGGCCGTGGCGCTTCTCACCCTGCACAGCCGCTGGCGCACCCAGGCGCTGGTGGCCGCCGCCCTGCTGCTGGGCTACTGGGGCCTCATGACCTTAACCGGCTTCGGCCTCGAGGCCGGCGATGACCTGGGTGCCTTGATCGACCGGCTGATCTTCGGCCATGACCATCTCTATATGCGGAATTGGGACCCCGAGGGGCTGCTGAGCACCCTGCCGGCCATCGCCACCGGCCTGTTGGGGGCCCTCACCGGCCACTGGCTCAAGAGCGAGCGCGCCGGGCGCCGGAAGCTGATGGGATTATTACTATTCGGCCTCATCGGCATCGCCGCCGGTTGGCTTTGGGGCCTGACCTTCCCCATCAACAAGAACCTCTGGACCTCCTCCTACGTCCTCTATACCGCCGGCTTCGCCTTGCTGTTCCTGGGCGGGCTCTACTATTTGTTCGACCTCAGGAAGGCGGCCGCCTCCTGGGCCGGTCCCTTCATCTGGCTGGGCACCAGGCCCCTGCTGGCCTATTGCGGCTCGCAAATCATGTTTTTGGCCCTCTACACCCTCTACGTCGGCAACCCCTGGGAGCACACCAACCTCCTGACCCTCAGCCACAACGCCCTGTTCGGCGAGCATTGGGATATCCTGGGCGAGACCGCCTGGCGGGACCCGCGCTGGCCCTCGCTCTACTGGGGGCTGGTCTGCCTGAGCTTCTGGACCCTGCTGGTGGGGCCGCTGCCGCGCCGCCTGGCTGCCATCAAGCCCGCGGCCAGACGTATGCTGGGGTCCAGGCGCAAGGTTGAATACTGGGGGGTCGAGCATCTCCCCGCCGGCTACCTGGGCGGGTAGAGGATAGAGGGCAGGAGAAGGCGAATTATTTTGGGGAGGGGGCCAGGGGCCGGTAGCGCAGGCGTCTCGCCTGTGGGAACCCCCAGCCCCCTCCCCAAACCCCTCCCCCAAACCCCATATGTAGGGGCGACCCGCTGGGTCGCCCTTGATTTTTACCCCCTGTGAAAAAGGAGATCGGTAGGGCGGGAAAGCGAAGCGCATCCCGCCTTAAGCAATTAGGTCAGGCCTGATTTATGCCGCAATATATTCGCGCCTTTGTTCCTGGTGGCTCGTTCTTTTTGGGGGTCACGCTGCTGGCTTTCCCCGATATGTGGGAAGTGGTATTTATCCCCTTGACTACGCGGTAGATGATAACATTCGAAGTTTATAGATGGAATAATGCTAATGGCGGGATGCGCTTCGCTTTCCCGCCCTACGGGCTACGGGCTGAAACCTGACCAATACTTCAACTATTATCTTACGGCCATCTGTGATGGAAACGAGGCCGTTCACTTTCATAATTTTCCCACCATATCCTCTGCCTATATTCCTGCTCGGTTTCGGGATTCGTATATGGATTCGTGTGCCATTGAGGGGTAGCCTCCTGCTGATAGGCCGGCTGGGTGTCGTAGTAACCCTGGGCGCAGCCCGCCGCCAGGGTCAATATGGTCAGGACTAATAAGAGTCGGGCTTTCATGGTTGCCCTCCGGAAGATATTTAAGCTGGCGCACGCCCATGATTCAGAGCGGAGGCCGCCGGTATCTGTCAACCTGCCTAAAGATAAGACTTAGTTTAGGGAAGTTAAGGGGGAAGCTGTCGCATATGAAGGTTGGCGTAAGGAGGGGGGAGGGCAGGGGTCGGCGGCTTCTCATGGGGCCAGGGGACGAAAAGAGGGCGAAGCGGAGCTTCGCCTGAAAATGGCGTTCCCAAGCTGGAGCTTGGGAACGAGAAATAAATTTGACAAGTGCAAGGATGCCAAGCTATTTTAGCCGCCATAAAGAAGGTGGTGAATCTTGGAAACCTCAGGCATATTTACGCAAAGATTTCTTGAGGGGCTTCAAAAACTTGTGGATCATCACCATTTTATTTATCCAAGGATTCCACCACAAGGAATATACTTTGAGGCTCTTGTGGAGAGGGCTTTTAAGCAGGTTAGACAGCCTGCCACGAGGGTCAAGCCTACAACTCGAAATGCTCCCAGAGATGATTTAAACGTTGGGAATGTAAGGTTATCGTTAAAAACGGAAACTGGCTTAAGCACAAACCCGGATTTCATTCAGATTACCAAATTATTAACCACAGAAAAGAAGCCCTGGACTGGTGAGTCGCTTATAAATCGTGCCTTACAGCACTTATCACGTTATGATTATATTTTAATGTTAAGGGCTATTTGGAGACTGCCTGTCATCCACTATCAACTTGTTGATATTCCAGTTACTTTATTGAGATCAATCGAGGTCGCAGACCTAAAACCAGTAGGGAAGTTGGCAGATCAGCAAAGTTTAGGTGCTGACATTTATCGGGGAGAGAAAAAGGTATTTCACGTTCACTTTGATGCGTCAGATAGAAAATGCCAGATAAGACGGTTAGCTGTAGCTGATTGTAATCTGCTTTTTGCTTGGGATATTCAACCAAGTGATTAATGTTTATTCACACTTTTTAGACTTCCGAAAAATAAGCCAATAACAATGCTGTCGCCTTGTATGGTGCGCTTTTTTCCAACGTGGATCAATGATTGGCCCTTTCCTTATTTTGATGATGCAGTCGCAAGGCTTAAACCCGACTTTGGTGGCCGCCAGAATAATCTCAACATGGGCCCATTGATAGCGGTGATGATGGATATAGTCGGTAATCTTGCAAAAGAGAATGCCTTCCGGTTTTAGCACCCGATAGGCTTCTTGGACAAACGCCGGATAGAGGTGAGAAAAATTATAGCCATTCTCTTTCGGTGACTTTAACCCCAGACCGAATCGGAGGTTGAAGTCTTTCAAGCGGTCTTTGCCTTGATTGGGGATATGGGGCGGGTCGTAGACCACCACGTCAAAGGCATCCGGGCGAAAGGGCATTTGCATATTATCACCCACTACCTTGGGGCGATAATGTGAGCTAATATCCAGACCGATGACGGGCCGCTTGCTGCCTAACCAGAACCGCCCCCGATTAATCGTGGCATCCAAGATCATCTTTGGTTCGGTCCGGGGATAAAAGTCCAGCATCAGCTCCAAGAGCTCGCTATCATCCCCATCCCAGACGGAGGGGAGAGGTTGATAAGATTCCTGCGGCTTATCAACCAGGCCGAAATCGATCACTGACTGGGTCAGTCCATTTCCCATAACTTCCTCAGCCTCTGATATAATTTCGGCATCTACCTTCATTAACTTAAACCATCCTCTACACAGGCGGGACGCCGGTGCCACTATTTTAGATGGGCGAAGCGAAGCTTCGCCGGAAAATGGCGTTCCCAAGCTAGAGCTTGGTAGCGACATGGGAAACTATTTTTTCCTATTTAAGTGACTACCACTATCATAACTATTCGCTCTTTGTTTGCTTGATTTATTTACTTTGGCAGCTAGTTTGGCAGCATCTGGACCTCGGACAACATTATTACATTTTGGACATCTATACGATATATCATTATTATTTATCATATGAATTAGAAGTTTATATTCATCCTTACAACGCATGCAAAATGGACCATCGCCATTTGATTTCTTCCAATATGCATCATTTATTATTTCAAATTGTTTAATTTCATCAGTATGATCTGATTCAGATAATGCACTATTTTTAGAGGATATACTTGCCGCTTCAAAGTCGCCGGCTGATAGCCAATCTCCACCGATTGTATCAACAGAACAGCCTGCGGTTTGTAGCCTCTGAGCCAGTGTATTTCGTTGTTCAGGTGAATTATTTAATTTTATAATGTGTCTGCCAGCAATGTCGCTGAAAGGACGTAATTCTTTGCCAATTTGAACTATCACTGTCCGATCCTCATGCCTTCCGAAAGCCATTCCCGCTTCAAATAAAACATTAGGTCTGGCTTGTGGAGTAAGGTTCTTTTCATAAATGGGGTCATCTTCTATTTGAAATTCCTTTTTTAGTCTAGCTTCATCATCTCCTGATAAAAGGACTACCACTGCCTGAGCTTCAGAGAACGCTTTATTCAATATTTCGCCAATAAAAGGAGCAGCTTTTCCAGTAATTTTAATAGCTTCATCCCATTCAATCGGATTCAATTTCAGTGATCGTAGAAATTCAAAAAGAGCGTCTCTCGCAGATTTGTTTCTACCGTGAACAATGAAAATATTTCTTTTATTTTGAGGCATTGTTTCTTTTTCTCCTCCAATATTTCTGACTTGCTCATTTTCTTTTAAATCATGGTAGTAAATTCTTCCTTCGCTTTTTACTGTAACTTCTGAAAAATCAAATGGCTGGGTTCCATATTCTTTATCTACATCAATTAATTTCTTCTTTTCTAAGAAATAAATAGAATCATTAATATCCATAGGGTTCAATTTACTTTGTTCTTTTAGCCATTCATTAGAAAAATGTTCTTTTTCGTTTTCAATCATAAGCTTAAGTAATAAATGAGCATTTTTCTGAATCGGATTCATATTTATTCCTCTGAGATGTATTGAAGACCATCTAAATTCATCGGGACTAAGCCAAAATAATTTGTGATCTTCTCATCCTAGGGCGACCCAGCGGGTCGCCCCTACTTATAGGGGATGGGAGGGGGTGTGGGGGAGGGTAGGGGTCGTCGGCCCTGGTCCTCTTCCCCAAATTTCCACCGGCTGGAAGCCGGTGCCACTAACTATTTTTATGGTGCGCAGGGCGCACTCTACATCTCCCCTTTACGGGCGGTTCGAGAACCGCCCCTACAGATGATGGTGCGCAGTGCGCACCCTACATCAACTGCACAGGCTGGAAGCCTGCGCTACCATTAGCTGCACCTGCTAAAGCCGCAGCTGCGGCAGACCAGGCAGCCGCCTTCGGGTTCGATGGCGCCGCCGCAGTCGGGGCAGGAGCCCATGGTGGCCAGGGTCGATTCGGGCTGGTCGATCTGGGCGACATTGGCCAGGACCTTGGCGATGGCGTCGGGGCAGGAGAGCACCTGGCAGCCGTTCTGCCAGTTGGGGCTGGGGCAGCGGATGCCGGTGATTTTCTTGATGACGGATTCAATGGTGACGCCGGAGCGCAGGGCCAGCGAAATGAGGCGGCCGGTGGATTCGATCTGGGAGGAGGCGCAGCCGCCGGTCTTGCCCATCTGGGCGAAGACCTCGCAGAAGCCCAGGTGGTCGCGGTTCACCGTGACGTAAAGTTTGCCGCAGCCGGTGGCGATGGCTTCGGTGACGCCGGTGGTGCGCGCCGGCCGGGGCCGGGGGGTGATGTAGGTGAGGGTGGCCGGCTGGGCGGCGGCGCCGCCGAAGCTCAGGACCTGCTCGTCCCGGCTGCCGTCCCGGTAGATGGTGACGCCCTTGAGGCCCAGCTCATAGGCCGAGAGATAGACCTGGCGCACGTCGTCGGCGGTGGCCTGATGGGGGAAGTTCACCGTCTTGGACACCGCGTTGTCGGTGTACTTCTGGAAGGCCGCCTGGATCTTGATGTGCCAGTTGGGGGTGGTTTCGTGGGCGGTGACGAAGAGGCGGCGCACGTCCTTGGGGATCTCCTGGATCTCCCGGATGGAGCCGGTCTGGGCGATGCGCTTCATGAGCTCAGGGGAATAGAAACCCCGCTGTTTGGCCACTTCTTCAAAGAGGGGGTGGACCTCTATGAGCTCGGTGCCCTCCATGACCCGGCGGACGAAGGAAACCGCGAAGAGGGGCTCGATGCCGCTGGAGCAGCCGGAGATGATGCTGATGGTGCCGGTGGGGGCGATGGTGGTAGTGGTGGCGTTACGCAGGCGGCCCAGGCCGTTGCCGGCGTAGCGGCTGCCGTCATAGGCCGGAAAGTTGCCCCGCGTATCGGCCAGTTGGGCGGAGGCCAGGCGCGACTCCGTCTGGATGAAGGCCATGACCTTCTCGGCCACGGCCACCGCCTCCTCGGAGTTGTATTGGATGCCCAGCTTCAGGAGCAGGTCGGCGAAGCCCATGACCCCCAGGCCGATCTTGCGGGTCTCCAGGGTGCGTTCCTTGATCTGCTCGAGGGGGAAGTTGTTGGCGTCGATGACATTGTCCAGGAAATGGACGGCGGCGTGCACCAGGTCCGAAAGTTTGGCGTAGTCGATGGCGCCGTCTTGGGCCACCGCGGCCAGGTTCAGCGACCCGAGGTTGCAGGACTCGTAGGGCAGCAGGGGCTGCTCGCCGCAGGGGTTGGTGGCCTCCACCGCCCCGAGTTGGGGGACGGGGTTGTCCCGGTTGACCGCGTCCAGGAAGATGATGCCGGGCTCGCCGGTGGCCCAGGCGCTCTGGACGATGAGGTCGAAGAGGGCGGCGGCCTTCACCTTTTTCACCTCTTTGCCGGAGCGGGGATTGACGAGGGGAAAGAGCCGGTCCTCGGCCACCGCCTCCATGAAGGCGTCGGTTAAGCCCACGGAGATGTTGAAGTTGGTGAGGCGCTTGGTGTCGTTCTTACAGGTGATGAACTTCTCGATATCCGGGTGGTCCACCTTGAGGATGCCCATGTTGGCGCCGCGGCGCGTACCGCCCTGCTTGATGGTTTCGGTGGCCACGTCGAAGATGTTCATGAAGGAAATGGGCCCTGAGGCCACGCCCTTGGTGGACATGACCGGGTCGTTGGCCGGGCGGATGCGGGAGAAGGAGAAGCCGGTGCCGCCGCCGGATTTGTGGATCAGGGCGGTCTGCTTCACCGCGTCGAAGATGGACCCGATGTCGTCCTCCACCGGCAGCACGAAGCAGGCGGAGAGCTGGCCCAGTTCGCGGCCGGCGTTCATCAGGGTGGGGGAGTTGGGCATGAAGCTGAGGCTCGCCATCATCTCGTAGAATTTTTGGGCGGTGGCCTCCACGTCGGCCTCCGGGTCGTAATTCCGGTCGATGGCGGCGATGGTGTCCGCCACCCGGCGGAACATCTCCCGGGCCCCCTCCTGGGGCTCGCCCTTATCGTCCTTCTTCAGGTAACGCTTTTTCAGGACTACGACGGCGTTGGCGGATAAAGGCAGCTCCCCGGCGATTTCTCTGGCTTCACCCTGCAGCATCATTTCCTCCTGAAATTAGTGGGTTCCTATTTTGGGCTTTAATTGCAATATCTTGTATTTTTTCTGACAATAAGATACTACATCTTGAGATTTCGTCAAGGGGAATCAGGCCAAATGGGGGAGTTTCTGAAAAAGGCTGAACTCACTTTTTTGCGCCGGCATTGAGTTCCACGGCGTGCAACTTGAGGCAAGCTAGCTAAAGCTCACTTTTTCTAATGATTCTCCCAACCGTCAGGTTCGGCAAAGGCCGATTAAGACCGAGTCGCGGTCAATCGGTTATTTTGTAGCCGCAGGCTTTAGCCTGCGCCTGCACAGGCGAGACGCCTGTGCCACCACATAAAGCTGGCGCCCATCGCACTGCTTAATTATCTCATAATGCGCAGCCAACTGAAAGAGGCGCGGTTTCCGGTTCCCAAGCTGAGTTTGGGGGCCGGAGAAACAGGGCCGCCGGCGGCCCTGCTTTTTTATAGCCGGCAATGCGGCAAGTTCATCGATGCCGCGATCCCAAGATTTCTGAGACCTGCCGCCCCAGGCCGGGGCGGTCAATTAGGTTGCCTTTTGGCCGCGGCTGGGGTATAAATTCCGTTGATACCTTCGAAAAACCAGGAGAAACCTTGAGTAAACATAAGATCGGCATCCTGGGCACCGGGAGCTACCTGCCGGAAGCGGTCCTCACCAACCAGCAGTTGGAAAAGATGGTGGACACCACGTCCGAGTGGATCGTGGAACGCAGCGGGATTCACGAGAGGCGCATTGCCGCGCCGGACGAAGATGCGGTTTCCATGGGGGTGATCGCGGCCCGCCAGGCCCTGGAGGCCTCCGGGATCGCGCCGGAACAGTTGAGTTACATCGTCATGGGGACCAACACCCCGGCCCATTTTTTTCCGGCCAGCGCCATCCGGGTCCAGGACGAACTTGGGTTGAGCGGCAAGATTGCGGCCTTCGACATCCAGGCCGGTTGCAGCGGCTTCAATTACGCCCTGTATGTGGCCGAACGGCTGGTGGCCCCGGAGGGCAAATATGCCCTGGTCATCGGCTCGGATGTCTGCTCCCGGTTCACCGACTGGACCAACCGGGCCACCTGCCTGCTCTTCGGCGATGGGGCCGGGGCGGTGGTGATCGGTCCAAGCCGCCGCAACCGCATTCTGACGTCATTCATCGCCTCCAGCCTCAACAAAAAGCTCTATTGCGAAACGGAGTATAACGCCGAAGTGAGCCCCTTTCTGCCGCTGCCGACCCACACCAAAAAGCATTATCTGCAGATGGACGGCCCGGATATCTTCAAGTTCGCGGTGAATGCGGTGCGGGAGTCCATCCCCCGCATTCTGGAGATGGCCGGATTGCAGCGGGAGGACCTCGATTACCTCATCATTCACCAGGGCAACTACCGGATTCTGGAGGCTGGGGCCAAGTTTGCCCGAGTGCCCATGGACAAGGTGTTTGTCAATATCCACAAATACGGCAATCCATCGGCGGCTTCGGTGCCCATCGCCCTGCACGAGGCCCAGGCGGAAGGCAAGATCAAAGACGGCGACAAGGTCATGCTGATCAGCTTCGGCGCCGGGGCCACCTGGGCCGCGGCCCTGCTGCAGTGGGGGGAGAAGAGGCAGTAGCCAGTAGTCAGTAGTCAGTAGTCAGTAGCCAGTAGCCAGTGGTCAGTAAAAGATTAAAGCGTCGGGCGTGAATTTAAGTTCCTATTGAGGTTAATAAATTTGGATGCAAATAATTATGGGCACGGATTCCGTGCCCATATTTTTTTAACTGACTACTGGCCACTGACCACTGCTTCTACATAATCCGGATTTTCTTGCCGGACTCGGGCTCGGGCGCCGGGGCCGGTTTCTCTTCCTTAGGGGCCGGCTTCTCCACCGCCGGTTTGCGAGGCGCCGGGGCGGTTTCTTCCTCGGGCTTGGGCTTGGCCGGTTTAGCCGGTTTGGCTTCCTCCGGCTTCTTTTTAGCCGGCGGGGCTGCCTCTTCCGCCGGTTTGGCATGCTTGGGCTTCTCCGCTGCCGGCGGTTTAGCCGGCGGGGCCGGCTTCTCGGGGAGCGGCGGCGGCTGCACCGGTTCCGGCAGCGGCGGCGGCGTCAACACCCCCGGAGGGGCGGGAGGCGCTTCCGGGGCCGGGGTCACCGGGGTGGAGGAGAGGTAGCGGGAATCCACCCAGCCCAGGCGGCCGTCGCGTTTGACCCGGATCTGGAACCAATCCTCGGACTCCCCCACTTTTTCCACTTCTTCGCCCTTCTCCAGGACGGAAATCTTGGGGCAGTCCATGCCGGGGCAGGCCCGCAGATTGAGGCGGTTGGCCTTGATGTAGAAAACCGGCCGGGCCACCTGAGGCGGCGGCGCCACCGGGGCCGGCGGCGGCGGCGGCGGCGGGGGATAATACTTGGGGGCGCAGCCGGCCAGGCACAAGGCCAAGGCCAGGACCAGGATTCCGGAACAGAGCCATTGGTGGTTGGCGGCGGGCTTCATTTAGGCGGGCCCTCCCCCTTCTTCTTTGCTATCCCTGATCTTCCAACCGTCCCCGCTCTTTTCCATGATCGCCTTGTAGCTCAGCCGCACCAGGGTATAGTCGTGGGTGCGGTGATCATACACCTGGATATTCCAGACGAAATCGGCGCTGGCCTGGGTGTCGCCCAGGCGCTGGACGTTGGAAAGGCGGTAAGATACGTCCTTGATATCATAGTTCTTCCACAGCTCCAGCATCTGGTTCTCCCGCTGTCCCAGATTGGGGTAGGAGGAGGAATAGCAACTGAGCCACTTGTTGATGTCCTTGTTGAGATGGGCGGCCCGGATCTTTTCCGCGACCTTTTCCACCTCCCGTTTCAGATCGTCCTGGGGGGCGGAGACCGTGGCCGGGGTCCGGACGCTGGGCGTCCGGGCCGGGAGTTGGCGCCAGATGTAGAAACCCGCCACTACCAGGATGAGGACGCCGAGAAGCGAGATGATGCGGCCGGGGCGTCGGGCGCGGCGGCGGGGCATCGGTTCCGATCTGCGGGGGTAAAAGAGCGGCGGCCGTTCCGCTTCGGCCTCCTCTTCCCGGCTCACCCGGGCCGTCCTCAGGGGCAGGCCGCACTCGGTGCAGTATTTCTGGCCCGGGAAGGTGAGGGTGCCGCAGCGGGCGCAGCTCCGGCCCGCGGCGCTGCGGGAGCTTTTCAGCAACTGGCCGCAGCGCTGGCAGAAACGGTGCTCTTCCCCGTGAATTAATTGGCATTGGTCACAATAAGGCATATTTCTCCACCGGATGATTCTCCGGATTTTTCTACCACATTCTCAGGGCAAAGCAAAGCATAATCAACGCCGGCCGGGGAGGAGCAGGAAGCAAATTATGCTTTAATTTGCATCAATTATAAATATAACGACAGGCCGACGGCAAAACCCAAAATCGGGTGGCCCGGATGGGGCCGTCCTTGGTTAAGATATGCTAAGGGCTGTTCTTGTTAATAATTTCCGGCCTAAACGGTAACGGACTCGATTTTTTGGTGAAAAAACACCTATTCCCCGAGGAAAGGGCACCCGCCCTCTTGACAAGAACGGGGCCGGGCAGATATATTTTCATGGTTAATATCAGGAGTGTCTTCAGATGAAAAGCTATACAGCCCGTCAAGGGGAAATTATCCGGAACTGGTATGTGGTGGATGCCCAGGGCAAGGTCTTGGGCCGCCTGGCCAGCCGCATCGCCATGGTGCTCAGGGGCAAGACCAAGCCGGTCTTCACTCCCCACACGGACACCGGGGATTTCGTGGTGGTGGTCAACGCCGCTCAGGTACAGTTGACCGGCAGGAAACTGGACAACAAGATGTATTATCGGCATTCCGGCTACATAGGCGGGCTGAAAGAGATTTCGGCCCGGCACCAGCTTCAGAAGAAGCCCATAGAGGTGCTGCGCCATGCAGTCCGGGGAATGTTGCCGAAAAATAGCCTGGGAAGGCAATTGCTGAAAAAGCTGAAGATTTACCCCGGCGGGGAGCATCCCCACCAGGCCCAGCAACCGGCGGCCTTTCCTTGGGAGGATTGATGGCGGCGCCAGCAAGCATTCATGCCACCGGCAAGCGCAAGTCCGCGATCGCCCGGATCTATATGCGGCCCGGCAACGGCCAGATCTTGGTGAATCAGCGGAATTTCGAAGAATATTTCCCTGGGGAGACCACCCGCAACCTGGTGAAGAAACCCCTGCTGCTGGTCAACGTGGGCTCCGATTTCGATATCGTGGTCAACGTCCGGGGCGGCGGCATAGAAGGCCAGGCCGGGGCGGTGAAGCACGCCTTGAGCCGGGCCCTGGTGATCTTCAACCCGGAGTTGCGCGCCATTCTGAAAAAGGCCGGCTTCCTGACCCGGGACTCCCGCATCAAAGAGCGCAAGAAATACGGCCTCCGGGGCGCCCGCCGCGGCTGCCAGTATTCCAAGCGCTAATTTATAAGTTTTTTTGAGGGGAGGGCCGGGGGAATGGTATTCCCCCGGCCCTCCCCTCAAACTCCCCTCCCAACCCCCTATAAGGGGTTGGGGATGGGGGTTTGGGGGAAGGGGTAGGGGCCCTCGGCCCCTAGCCCCTTCCCCCAAATATCTCACCTTTCCTAAACGCCATGAAAAAGATCAAAGTCGCGGTCATTGGCGCCTCCGGCTATGCCGGGCTGGAGTTGGTGCGGATTCTGGTCCGCCACCCCGGCTGTGAACTGGCGGCCCTCCATTCCCTGGAATACCCGGGCCGGCCCTTCGCCGAAGTCTTCCCGGCCCTGGCCGGCATCGTCCAGCTTTCCTTCAGCGACACTGCCCCGGAGGAGATCTCGGCCCAGGCCGAGGTGATCTTCACCGCGGTGCCGCACCAGGCCGCCATGGGGATGATCCCCCCTTTGCTCGCCAAGGATTGCCGGGTGGTGGACCTGAGCGCCGACTTCCGCTTTAAGGACGCCGCGGTTTATGAAAAGTGGTACCAGCCCCACAGCGCCAAAGGATTGCTGGCCGAAGCGGTTTACGGCCTGCCGGAGCTCCACGGCTACGCCGTCAGCCGGGCCCGGCTGGTGGGCAACCCCGGCTGCTATCCCACCTGTGTCATCCTGGGAATGGCCCCCCTGGTGCAGAACAAGCTGGTCCACCTGGATTCGCTGATTGCGGACTGCAAGTCCGGGGTGAGCGGCGCCGGCCGGGCCGTCTCGCTGGCCACCCTGTACTGCGAGGTCAACGAGGGGTTCCGGGCCTACAAAGTGGCGGAGCACCGCCACAATCCCGAAATGGAGCAGGAGTTGAGCCTGCTGGCCGGTGAGCCGGTACAGGTGACCTTTACCCCGCACCTGGTGCCCATGAGCCGGGGCATCCTGGGGACCCTGTACGCCCGGCTGGTGAAGCCCATGACGGAAGTGGAAATCCTCAACTTCTATCAGAGCTTCTACGAGGGTCAGCCGTTTATCCGCCTCCTGCCCCAGGGGAGCCTGCCCAACACCATCAACGTCCGGGGCAGCAATTACTGCGATATCGGGGTCAAGGTGGACGCCGACCGGGGCCGGGTCATCGTCATTTCCGCTATCGACAACCTCCACCGGGGCGCGGCGGGCCAGGCGGTGCACAACTTCAACCTGATGATGGGTTTTCCGGAGACCACGGGGTTGGATTTGGTGCCGCTGATCCCTTAATGATATTGAAAACGTACGCCACCCCCACCCTAACCCTCCCCCCTCAAGGGGGAGGGAAAATGTAGAATTCCTCCCATATGCCCGCTGGCCGCAACATCCGCCTCCTCTTAGAATACGACGGCACTCGCTACCACGGCTGGCAGCGCCAGCCGGGCGACCTCACCATTCAACAAGTTTTGGAAGAGGCCCTGGAGCGTCTCACCGGCGAGCCGGTCAAGCTCATCGGCTCGGGGCGCACCGACGCCGGGGTGCACGCCCTAGGCCAGGTGGCCGGTTTCCGCACCACGAGCGCCATGCCGCTCAAGGCCTTTCACGACGGGCTCAACTCCATGCTGCCCTATGACATTGCGGTGCTGGAAGCCCGGGAGGCCCCCCCGGAGTTTCACGCCCGCAAATCAGCCCTGGCCAAGACGTACGAGTACCGCATCCTGAACCGGCCCAGCCGCTCGCCCCTGCACCACCATTACGGTTGGTGGATTTCTCATCAACTCGATGGGGACGCCTTGACCGCGGCGGCGCTGGCGCTGCCGGGGGAGCACGATTTTTCGGCCTTTAGGGCCTCAGGCAGCGGCAACCTCAATCCGGTGCGGCGGGTGCTGGCGGCCCGCTGGCAGACCCACCCCGGCGGCTGGTGGCGCTTCACCATTACGGGCAACGGCTTCCTGCGGGGTATGGTCCGCAGCCTGGTGGGCACCATGGTGGAGGTGGGCAAGGGGAAAGCCGAACCTGCCTTGCTGGTGGAGCTGCTTAAGAGCGGCGAGCGCCGCCGGGCCGGGCCCACCGCGCCGCCCCAGGGGCTGTATCTGGTGGAAGTGGTTTATTGACAGTTTTCCGTTTTTGGTTTTTCGTTTTTCGTAACAACAAAATAATTTCAAAAGCAGCTTTTGGCGTTTCAACTGATTAAGTTTAGAGATGACAGACCATGAATGGGCCAGGTGACGCAGACCTTGGCCTCGCCTATAAGTGCTGATAATGCCGAGCCAAGGCTGGCGGACAACAGCTTCCCCGAAGCCAAGCTTGAACTTGGGGACGAGAAACGAAAAACGAAAAACGGGGTTTAAACTCGTTATGGAAAACGGAAAACAGAAAACAGAAAACAGAAAACAGGAACTGAACATCATCCAGGCCATCGAGCTGGCCATCTCCCATGAGCTGGATGCCCGCCGGAGTTATCTGGCCCTGGCCAACGAGAGCGATGATCCGGAGCTGAAAAGGCTGCTCAGGGAGATCGCCGCGGAGGAGGCCGGCCACGAAGCCACCTTGCGGAGCCGCCTGCGCCTCTACGAGCAGAAGCACCTGCTGCGGGACACCATCTCGCGCTACGTCAGCCCGGAGATGTGCGAGGAGATCCTGAAGAATCCGGCCCTGCTGCAACTGGGGGGCAAGCGCCAACAGGTGACGGTGCTCTTTGCCGATATTAAGGGGTTCACCGCCATGTCCGAGAGCCTGGACCCGGAGGAGGTGGTGGAGGTGCTCAATACCTACTTCACCGAAATGGTGGACCTGGTCTTCCAGCATCAGGGCACCCTGGACAAATATGTGGGCGACGCCCTCATGGCGGTCTTCGGGGTGCCGGTGCCGCTGCCGCACGCCGCCACCCGGGCGGTGGAATGCGCGGTTGCCATGCAGCGGCGCCTGGCCGGGATGCAGGCCCAGAAACGCACCCCCATCCGCGGGGTGCGTATCGGCATCAACACCGGCGAGGCCATCGTCGGCAACATCGGCTCGGATAAGCGCATGGACTTCACGGTCATCGGCGATGCGGTGAACGTGGCGGCCCGGCTCCAGGAGTGGGCCAAGGAGTTGGAGGCCGACACCCTGGTGAGCGAGGCCACTTTCCGGGAGGTGGCGGGACAGTTCGAGTTCATCCCCGAGGAGCCGGTGGCGCTGCGGGGCCGCAAGGAGCCGACGGGGATCTATCGATTGCAGTCTTAGTAGAACCACGCCACCGTCCAATGAAAACTTTTGGTGGCACAGGCTTTCCAGCCGGTGCGGGCGCAGGCTGAAGCCTGCGGCTACATTTTTTAATTCTCCATTTGCTGACCTCGCCAACAATGGCCGGACCCAACTGGCCTAAAACCCCCTTTAAAACGGGGGAAAATAAAAAAGCTTCTTTCGCTGCGCCCTTATGCAATTAAGTACAAGGCTACCATTTGCCGGAGGCGTCTCAGGGGCCAACCGCAAGTTGTTGCAAAAACCGGCGCGGCAAAAATGGTTACTGCAAATGCAGCGAATAATCTAGTTATTCCAAGGACCTATGCCGTGAGAGGCGTTTAGAGTGGCGGAACCCCCGCGGTTTTGACCGTGTTTCCAGGCTGCAATTGGGCTTTCATGGAAAAGGGGTAGGCCTCATATTGAACTAATGGTCAAATTGCTGGCTTGGTTATTTTTAATGCAACCAAAAAGCCTGTATTTTCTGATGGTTATGCTACCTGTGGCGATGGGGCGGCTAACGGCACGAAAATAATAAGCTCGTGAAAAAATTATTGACAAGGGTTGAGAGATGGATTATTGTGAGAAACTGAATGGCATGTGAAATTTTTCACATTTTTACAGAGATTTCGAGTGTTTGGACAGCAAAACTCTTAATTCCCGAGGAGGAAGATAGATGGCTTTGGTAAATCCGCATGGTAAAGAGAAGAAATTAAAACCCTTGCTGCTTTCCGCGGCTCAGATCGCCGAAGAGAAAAAGCGGGCCAAGGAACTGACCGTTGTCACCATGACCTCCCGGGAGACGGCCGACCTCATTATGATGGGCATCGGCGGTTTCACCCCCCTGGACGGCTTCATGGGTCACGACGACTGGAAGGGCTCCTGCAGCGATGCTATGAAGCTGACGGACGGCACCTTCTGGCCCATCCCGGTCACCATGTCCGTCAACCAGGGCAAGGCCGACTCCATCAAGATCGGCCAGGAAGTCCTCCTGGTGGACGAAGAGACCGAAGAGATGATGGGGACCATGAAGGTCACCGAGAAGTACAAGATCGACAAAAAGTGGGAATGCAAACAGGTCTTCACCACCGATGACATGGACCACCCGGGCGTGCAGATGGTCATGGGCCAGGAAGACGTAAACCTGGCGGGCACCGTCAAGGTCTGGAGCGAAGGCCCCTTCCCCAAGCAGTATCCCGGCCTCTACATGCGGCCCTGGGAAACCCGGAAGATGTTTGAAGACAAGGGCTGGGAAACCATTGCCGCCCTGCAGCTCCGGAACCCCATGCACCGCTCCCACGAGTACCTGGCCAAGATCGCCATCGAAGTCTGCGACGGCATCCTGATCCATCAGCTCCTGGGCAAACTGAAACCCGGCGACATCCCCGCGGAAGTGCGCACCGAGGCCATCAACGTCCTCACCCAGTACTACTTCGTGAAAGACACCAGCATCCAGTCCGGCTATCCCCTGGATATGCGCTATGCCGGTCCCCGGGAAGCCCTGTTCCATGCGGTCTTCCGCCAGAACTTCGGCTGCTCCCACCTCATCGTGGGCCGGGACCATGCCGGCGTGGGCGAATACTACGGCCCCTTCGACGCCCAGAAGATCTTCACCAAGATCCCCAAGGACGCCCTGGAGCTGAAACCCCTGAACATCGACTGGACTTTCTATTGCCACAAGTGCGACGGCATGGCCTCCATGCGCACCTGCTGCCACGGCAAGGAAGACCGTCTGATGCTCTCCGGCACCATGCTGCGCAAGATGCTCTCCGAAGACATGGAAGTGCCGGATCACTTCAGCCGCCCCGAAGTCCTGAAGGTCCTCCGGAAGTACTACCGGGGCCTCACCGAGAAAGTGGAAGTCAAGGTGCACGGCTTCGCCACCGGGGATATCCCGGGCAAGAAGTAAGGCGTAAAGATGGGAGAAGGCGGAAACGGTTTCCGCCTTCTCCCTCTGCAAGCATAGTAAAAGATCAACGCTTAACCCTAATGAGGAGGTTTTAAGTTATGCCGAGTTTCGTAATCGTGGAAAAATGTGACGGCTGCAAAGCCCTGGACAAGACCGCTTGTCAGTACATTTGTCCCAACGACCTGATGGTTCTGAATGCCGAGAGCAAGAAGGCCTTCAACCAGGAGCCGGAACAGTGCTGGGAATGCTACAACTGCGTAAAGATCTGCCCCCAGCAGGCCATCGAAGTCCGGCACTATGCCGACATCATGCCCCTGGGTTCCAGCACCTTCCCCCTGCGCGGCACCGACAACATCATGTGGACCATCAAGTTCCGGAACCAGACGACCATCAAGCGGTTCAAGTTCCCCATCCGGACCACGGCTGAGGGTTCCATTGATTGTTTTAAGGGCAAAACCATGCCCAGCGACATGGCCGGCCTCAAGAAACCCGGTTTCTTCACCGGCCCGGCCCGGACCGAGTAGTTTACACCGCAGCGAAAATTCAAGGAGGACATTGAGATATGGCTCTGGAAAGAGAATTTTGCAAATGGTCTTTTTGTTCGAAGCCGGAAGTAGTCACTGTTGAAACCGACCTGCTGCTGGTGGGCGGCGGCATGGCTTGCACCGGCGCCGCGGTTGAAGCTTCGGCCTGGGCCAAAGCTGCCGGCCTGAAGGTCACCCTGGTTGACAAAGCCGCCCTGGATCGTTCCGGCGCGGTAGCTATGGGCCTGTCCGCCATCAACACCTACGTCGGTTCGGAAAACAAGGTGGCTGACTATGTGAAAATGGTGCGCACCGACCTCATGGGCATCATCCGGGAAGACCTGGTCTACAGCGTGGGCGCCCACGTCGACCAGACCGTGCATGACTTCCAGGAATGGGGCCTGCCCATCTGGCAGAAAGACACCGAAGGCCACACCGTGGACGGCCAGGTCGCCAAAGACGAAGGCCTGCCCCTGCTGAAAGACGGCGGTAAGTGCGTCCGTTCCGGCCGTTGGCAGTGCATGATCAACGGTGAATCCTACAAGGTGATCGTGGCCGAAGCCGCCAAGAACGCCCTCGGGATGGAAAACATCTACGAGCGCGTCTTCATCGTCAAGCTGTTGACCGACAAGAACAACAGCAACCGGGTCTGCGGCGCGGTGGGCTTCAGCGTCCGTGAGCACAAGACCTATGTCTTCAAATGCAAGGCCATAGTCATCGCCTGCGGCGGTGTGGTCAACGTCTTCCGGCCCCGGTCGGTGGGTGAAGGCCAGGGTCGTGCCTGGTATCCCGTCTGGAACGCCGGCTCCACCTATGCCATGCCCGCTGAAATTGGCGCCAAGATGGTGCTGATGGAAAACCGTTTCGTCCCCGCCCGCTTTAAGGACGGTTACGGCCCGGTCGGCGCCTGGTTCCTGTTCTTCAAGGCCCAGGCCACCAACTGCTACGGCGAAGACTACATGGCTAAAAACTGGGATCGGGTCAAGAAAGAGTACCCCGGTTATGCCGATAATCCCGGCACCTGCCTGCGGAACCACGCGGCCATGATCGAAATGCGGGAAGGCCGCGGCCCCATCATGATGCACACCGACAAGGCCATGGCGAAGCTGGCCGAGACCCTGAGCAAGAAAGAGCTCAAGCACCTCGAAGCCGAAGCCTGGGAAGACTTCCTGGATATGTCCATCTCCGCCGCCTGCCTGTGGGCCTCCTTCAACATGGAGCCCGACAAGATGCCGTCGGAAATCATCCCCTCCGAGCCCTATCTGCTCGGTTCTCACGCCGGCTGCGCCGGTCTGTGGGTCTCCGGTCCCGCCAAGAACTACATGGGCGCTCCGGACAGCTGGTTCTGGGGCTATGACCGCATGACCACCGTGGAAGGTCTGTTCACCGCCGGGGACGGCGTCGGCGCCTCCGGGCACAAGTTCTCCTCCGGGGCTCACGCTGAGGGCCGCATGGCCGCCAAGGGCGCCCTGGCCTTCATCCTGGACCATAAGAACGACAAGCTGGAAGTGGCGCAGAACATCGACGAAGTCATCGCCGAGATCTACCTGCCCTTCGAGATCTTCGAGAAGTACAAAGACTACACCTCTGCGGTGGAAATCAACCCCAACTACCTGATGCCCAAGCAGGTCCAGACCCGCTTGCAGAAGCTGATGGACGAGTATGTCGCGGGCTGCTCCACCATGTACATGACCAACAAACCCAGCCTCTTGGAAGGCCTGAAGCGCCTCACCCTGCTGAAGGAAGACGCCAACCGGTTGGCCGCTCGGGACCTGCACGAACTGATGCGGGCCTGGGAACAGTATCACCGGATCCTCTCCGGTGAGGCCCACCTGCGCCACATCCTGTTCCGGGAAGAGAGCCGTTATCCTGGCTACTACTACCGCTCCGACTTCCTGGGCATCGATGACAGCAAGTGGAGGGTGTTCACCATCTCCCAGTACGACAAGACCAAGAACGAGTGGAAGTTCGAGACCGAGCCTTACAAGGAACTCGTAAAGTAAATCTCTGACGCGTCTTCGGGGCTCCGGGTTTCCCGGGGCCCCGGGCCGCCTTGTGTCCGGCCGTGGCGGCAAGCCAGCCACGGCCATTTTTTTAAGGGGAGGTAAGGTTCTCTCCCCGCCGCCTGCCCAGGCGAAATAGATTTTCGCTTATTTTCGCTTGCACCTCTATTCACAATGTTATATTAGTGGAGGTATCTTTTTTTAGGGCCTGGGCCGGACCACCCAATGAGGCCAAAGCTCTGGCTCGCGAAATGTCCTGTAAGGAGGACTTGTGTGAACGCCGAAAATCGCAAGATTCTGGTCATCGGGGGAGGCATCAGCGGCCTCACCGCGGCCGTGGAGGCGGCGGAAGCCGGGTCTCAGGTGATCATCACCGAGAAAGCCCCATACCTGGGGGGCCGGGTAGCCCAACTCCACCGATACTTTCCCAAGCTCTGCCCGCCTACGTGCGGCCTGGAGATCCAATTTCGTCGAATCAAAGAGAACCCTAACATCAGTTTCTACACCATGGCGGAAGTCACCCAGATCAGCGGCGCGGCTGGCAACTTCGAGGTCACCGTGCAGCTCACCCCGCGCTACGTCAATGACCGCTGCGTGGCCTGCGACGCCTGCGCCGAGGCCTGTACCGCTTTCCGGGTGAATGACTTCAACTTCGGTCTGGACCAGACCAAGGCCGCCTACATCCCCTTCGATTTTGCCTTCCCGCAAAAGTACGTCATCGACGCCTCGGTGTGCCGCGGCGACTGCGGCCAGAAGTGCAAGGAGGCCTGCAAGTACGAAGCCATCGACCTGGACATGAAGCCCCAGACCCTGAATTTTAACGTCGGGGCCATCATCCTGGCCGGCGGTTGGGAGCCGTACGATATCGCCAAGGCCGATAATTTGGGGTTCGGTCAGGTGGCCAACGTCATCACCAATATGCAGATGGAGCGCCTGGCGGCCTCTAACGGCCCCACCGGCGGCCAGATCCTGCGGCCCTCGGACCAGAAGGCCCCGAAAAAGGTGGCCTTTGTGCAGTGCGCCGGCTCCCGGGATGAAAACCACCTGCCGTACTGCTCCTACATCTGCTGCATGGCCTCTCTGAAACAGGCCACTTATCTGGCTGAAAAAGACCCGGAAGCGGAAGCCCATATCTTCTATATCGATCTCCGCACTCCGGGCCGCTACGAACAGTTTCTCTGGAAGGTCCGGGACATGGAGACCGTCACCCTGATCCGGGGCAAGATCGCCAAGGTCAGCCAGGCGCCCGGTAGTGACGACGTCGTGGTGGTGGCGGAAAATACTGCCACGGGCGACAAGCAGTCCATGACCTTCGATATGGTGGTGCTGGCTTCGGGCATGGTGCCTTCCACCAAGGCTTCGCCCTGCGCCTTGCCCATCTCCTATACCCCGGACGGATTTATCATCGAGGAACTCTTGCCGGCGGGAATCTTCGCCGTGGGTACTCTGAAGGGCCCCCTGGATGTCATGAAATCCAATGAGGACGCCACCGGGGCCGCCCTTAAGAGTCTCATCGCCCTGGGCAGGAGGTCATAATGGAAATGGAAAAGAAATACGGTGTCTATTTGTGTAAGGGCTGCGGCATCGGTGAGGCCATCAATTTTGAGAGCCTGCAAAAGGTGATCAAGAAAGAAGGCAAGATTCAGTTCATCAAAGAGCACGACATCATGTGCTCTCCCGCGGCCCGGGAAATGATCCTCGAGGACATCAAGCCCGAAGGCGAGGGCATCAACTCCCTGGTCATCGCCGCGTGCTCCCCCCGGGTAAAGTACGTGGAGCTCGATTTCCCCAACGTCCTGGTGGAGCGCTGCAACATCAGGGAGACGGTGGCCTGGACCCAGGAGCCCAATAACGAGCATACTCAGGCCCTGGCCGAGGACTACCTGCGCATGTACTGCGCCAGGATCAAAAAGTCCGAGCTGCCGGAGCCGTACCAGAGCGAGTGCGACAAGACCATCCTGGTCATCGGCGGCGGCGCCGCCGGCCTGAGCGCCGCGTTGGAAGCCGCCAACGACGGCTACGACGTGGTCCTGGTGGAAAAAGAGGCGGAGTTGGGCGGCTACGCGGCCAAGATGTACCGGCAGACCCCTTCCAGTTACCCCTTCACCACCCTGCAGGAGCCCACGGTCTTTAAGAAGATCAAAGAAGCCCAGGGCCATCCCAAGGTCCGGGTCTTGACCAACGCCACCATCGAGAAGATCGACGGTCAGCCGGGCCTGCTGGATACCACGGTCACGGTGAACGGCGTGGAGGAGACCTTCCGGGTGGGTTCGGTGGTGCTGGCGGCGGGCTTCAAGCCTTACGACGCCACCAAGCTCACCAAGCTGGGCTACGGCCTTTCCAAAGATGTCATCACCAACCTGGAGATGGAAGAGCTGGCCAAGAAGGGCAAGATCATGCGGCCCTCCGACGGCAAGCCGGCCGAGTCCGTCGCCTTCATCCAGTGCGCCGGCTCCCGGGACCCGGAGCATCTGCCGTACTGCTCCGACTTCTGCTGCCTGGCCTCCTTGAAGCAGGCCCTCTATGTGCGGCAGTCGAACCCCAACGCCACGGCCATGATCCTCTATAAGGACATCCGTACTCCGGGGCAGTCGGAACTCTTCTATAAGGAAGCGCAGTCCGATCCCGGCGTCATGCTCACCAAAGCGGAAATCGAAGGGGTCTCCCTGGCCGGCGACGGCAAGCTTAATATTGCCGCCAAGGACACCCTCCTGGGCGACAACGTGATCTTCGAAGCCGACCTGGTGGTCCTGGCCACCGGGCTGGTGCCGGTGACCAAAGACGAGCCGGTGCTCAACCTCGGCTACCGTCAGGGCCCCGCCTTGCCGGAGATCGAGGAATACGGCGGCTTCGCCGATTCTAACTTCATCTGTTTCCCGTACGAGACCCGGCGCACCGCGATCTATGCGGCGGGCACGGTGCACCAGGCCATGACCATTCCCATGGCCATGAACGACGGCATCGGCGCGGCCTTAAAGGCCATCCAGGCCGTGGAGCACGTCGCCGAGGGTATGGCGGTGCACCCCCGGGCCTGGGACGAGACCTTCCCGGACCCCTTCATGCAGCGCTGTACCTCCTGTAAACGCTGCACGGAAGAATGTCCCTTCGGCGCCATCGAAGAAGACGAAAAGGGCACTCCCTTCTTCAAAATCAACCGCTGCCGCCGCTGCGCCACCTGTATGGGGGCCTGCCCCGAGCGCATCATCTCCTTCAAGGACTTCAGCGTCGACATCATCGGCTCCATGCTCAAGTCCTTAGATGTCCCGGAAATCGAGGACGAAGACGATCCCAACGTGCCTTACCGGATCATCGGCCTCATCTGCGAAAACGACGCCATGCCGGCCCTGGAGGCGGCCGGATTGCACAAGCTGCGCCTGGATCCGAGAATCCGTTTTATCCCCCTGCGCTGCCTGGGGTCCTTCAACATGGTCTGGGTCTCTGACGCCCTGTCCCGGGGCATCGACGGCATGCTCCTCTTCGGCTGCAAATACGGCGACGACTACCAGTGCCACTTCGCCAAGGGCAGCGAGCTCTGCAATTACCGCCTGAGCAAGCTGTCGGAAACCCTGGATAAACTTGGTCTGGAAGCCGACCGGGTGCAGCAGATCCAGATAGCCCACTCCGACTTCGACCGCCTGCCGCAGATCATCGATGATTTTGTGGCCCGGATCAAAGAAGTCGGCCCCAACCCCTTCAAGGAATTTTAGGAGGTATGATCCATGGCAGGCGAAACTGTTATCAAACCTGACCTGCAATTCGTCAACCGGGTCATCGCCGCCGGGGGGGACACGGTTAAGAAATGCTATCAGTGCGACACCTGTTCGGTGGTGTGCAACCTGACACCCGATAGCAAGCCCTTCCCCCGGAAAGAGATGCTGCAGGCCCAATGGGGCCTGAAAGAGGTGGTGCAAAGCCCGGATATCTGGTTGTGCCATCAGTGCAGCGACTGCACCGTCTACTGCCCACGGGGCGCCAAGCCCGGCGAAGTGATCGGAGCGCTGCGGAAGATGTGTATTGAGGAATACGCCCAGCCGCCCCAATTGGCGAAGATGGTGGGCGACTACCGCTTTCTGCCCATGCTCATCGCCTTCCCGGTGCTGCTGCTGCTGGCGGCCTTGAAGGTCACCGGCCACCTGCACATCCCTGAGGGTGAGATAGCCTATAGCAAGCTGTTTCCCACCCTGCTGGTAGACTTCATCTTTGTCCCCGCCTTCTTCTTTGCCGTGGCGGTGCTGGGCCAGGGCGTGCTGCGCTACTGGAAGGACTTGAACGCCACCAACCCCTGGAAGGTGCGGGCCCAAGGCAACCTGGTGGGCAGTCTCATCGAGACCCTCAAGGACATCTTGATGCACAACCGCTTCCGGCTGTGCGAGACCACCTATAACCGGTCCACCAACCACCTGTTCCTGCTCTTCGGGTTCATCTTCCTGGCCATCGTCACCGGTTGGGGCTTCTTGAACGAATGGGTGTTGCACGTTGAGTCGCCGTACTTTATCTTTTCGCCCATCAAGCTCCTGGCCATGGTCGGCACCGCGGGGCTGCTGTATGGGATTTACAATATCCTCAAAGAGCGCCAGGCCAACGCCGAGAAGGCGGGCTATGGCAGCTACTATGACTGGCTCCTGATTTACGTGATCTTTGCCGTGGGCGCCACCGGCTTGCTCGCCTGGCTGTTCCGGCTGGTGCATATCCCGATCCTGGCCTACCCCACGTACTTCCTGCACCTGTGCAGCGTCTTCTTCCTGTTTTTCTACGCCCCCTACACCAAGATGGCCCACATGGTGTACCGCACCGTGGCCATGCTCTACGCCCGCATGTCGGGACGGGGCTTCTGAGCGGAAGAACCAGCGCCCTTAACAACGAAGCCGGCCCCCCGGGGCCGGCTTTCTTTGTGGAAAGCACTTTCGTTAGAGGTTCCAACGTCTAAAGCTCATTTAAATGCAAATAGATTGGGAATGGAAACTGATTGTATTATTGGTATTGTAGAAATTTTATACAGTACCAATTCGAGCGAGATAAAGGTAACTGGAGGATAAGGCGTGCCATATACCCCACAAAACCTATTTTTTAGGTTTTGTGGGGTATGGCAGAAATACATACCCCACAAACTTGATTTTTGGCAATTTGTGGGGTATAGTGATTTATAAAGGTGTGCTCTGTGGTCATTGAACAAATCTGGGACGAAAGCCGGGATTATTACCTCGATTATCAGGCGAGGCTGGTCGGGGAACTGTTAATTATCCCGGTCGGCTCAATTAAGCGGAAAAAAGGCTGGGGTGGAGGGTTTTTATACCTGCATAAAAGGAAAGGCCAGAAGTTTGAAGATGTTTACCTTGGTGGCGAGAACGATCCAGCAGTTCAAAAGATAGCTGAAAAAATTAAGAATCGACAGAGACTGATTTGCGAATTGCGTTCTACCAAAAACGCCCTAAAACTTTTAAAGGCTGAGAAGATGGCACGAGCACTAAGGGATTTCACGGAACCTTTGCGGAAGCTTTTGACTGAGATGCAGCGGCTTGGCTTTTTCTCGGCTGGGATAGAACTTGTTGGAAGTTATTGCTTTAAAGTCTATCAAAGCCATTTCGGAGTCGAATGGTTTCCGTTGCGAACCTTAGACGTAGATTTTGCCATACCCATGCCATATAAAGGACCATCTGCCGATTTGGAAGCCGTACTCAAGGAACTTGGTTTCAGGCAGGAATTTCGAGGCGACGGCACCATTTTTTTTGAAGGCAATGGTCTTATTATAGAATTTCTGCAACCGAGAAAAGGCAGCGGCTCTGAAAAAACCTCACCAGTAGTTCGAGAATTATCGACCGTACCGATTCCCCTCCCTTATCTCAAGTTACTAATAGATAATAAGGTTGAGGTGAAATTGCGCGATATAGGACTGATCGCTTTGCCGTCTATGCCCGCTTTTATGTTGCACAAACTTTTGATAGCTTCTTTACCTATTAGAAAAGAAAAAAAAGAAAAGGACTTTAAGCAAGTTTGTGCAGTGGCGAAAAGGATTATTGCGGAAGAGAATTTATTGGACGAGGTCCGCAGGTTATTGAAAAGTATGCCATTATCCTGGCGAAAAAAGATCAAGGCCTCGGCCCTCGGCATATCCGATTACGTTGTAGACTGTAAGGTAGAATTTCCAATAATTTTAGGTCTTTCTGAATAAGATTAAACTATGCCTTATAAAGGGAGCACCCCATGGATATGACCCAACTCATTGCCCTCTTGATCGGCCAGGGGCAAAAATGGGTGAAGGAGCAGAGAAGGGCCTTTCGGCCCCTGGGGCGGGCCTTGCCGGACACGGCCATCGCCCAATTTTCCCTGTATTTTGAGGAGCGGCTGCTCCAGGAGGTGCGCCTGGTGACGGTGCCGGCCCTGGAAAATCCAGGGTTTCTCCAGGACTACCGGGCGGTCTTCTCAGAAAAAGCCATCCCCTTGCTGGATTTCAGCGCCATGGCCGGCCTCACCTTCGTGGACACCATCCTGCTGGTGGATCGTTTTCTCACCGAGTCCGCCACGCCTCTGATTTTCCATGAACTGGTGCATGCCGTGCAATATGAGCTTCTGGGGCCGGAAAAATTCGTGGAGCTCTATATCATGGGGTGGGTCAACCAGGGCTTCAATTATGCGGCCATCCCGCTGGAAATGGATGCCTATGAGCTGCAGAACCGCTATGAGGCCGATCCCACCGACCTCTTTTCGGTGAAAGATGAGGTCTCCCGCAGTCTGGAGCTGATGGTGGATGATTAATCCCGGCCTACGGGGCTGAACTTAAAGGTTTCTATTTGGCAGGAATTTTTGGTAAAATAATAAGTTGATAAGGGAAAAACCAAAAGGAGTATTCAACATGGTTGATATGAACATGAAGGTGGTGGAGCCCCGGAAACTTACTCCGGAGAGCCGCTTCAGATTCCGCTGCCACCCGGGAGTACCTTGCTTCACCGAATGTTGCGGCAAAACCACCATTATCCTCACGCCGTACGATATCCTGCGCCTGAAAAATCGCCTCAGGATTCCTTCCGGTGAGTTTCTGCAGAAGTATACCCGCACCGAAGATCACGACAAGTCGGGCCTGCCCATGGTCATCATGGACATGCCCCGGTTTGAAGGGAAATGCCCCTTTGTCAAGCCGGTGACCGGCTGCGAAGTCTATAGCGACCGCCCGGCCACCTGCCGCTACTATCCCATCGGCCAGGGCACCCTCATCACCGAGCCGGTGGAAGGCCAGAAGGCGGTGGAGGAATTTTACTTCTACGTGCGGGAGTCGCACTGCCGCGGCTATGAAGATGAAACCGAATGGACCGTGTCCTCCTGGCGGGAAGACCAGGGCGTGGACCATTATGACGAAATGAACCTGGAATGGAAGACCATGATGCTGCGCCGGGGACAAGACGGCGGCCCGGTCGCCGATGAGAAAGGCAACAAGCTGTTTGCCATGGTGATGTACGACCTGGACCAGTTTCGCAAGTTCGTCTTCAAGAGCCGCTTCCTGCAGCTCTTTGCGGTGGACCCCGACGTCCTGGAGCGGATTTGGGACGAGGACGAAGAATTGCTCAAGTTCGGCTATCAATACATCAAGACGGTCCTGAAGATCGAAGAGGCCTTGAAACTCCAGGAAGTGAAGGGCACCGAAGCGACCACGATGACTTTTTAGTGGTGGGCTGTAGGGGCGGCTCGCGAGCCGCTCCTACAGTGACCCAAGGAGCCGGAAAGATGGCGGAGAACCCAGAGCAAGCCCACGTGGCGATCCTGAAAAACTACCGGGTGGTGGCAGTGGTGGGGTTGTCCCCGAAGCCCGAGCGCCCCAGTTACCAGGTGGCCCAATACCTGCAAAATCACGGCTATCGCATCGTTCCGGTGAACCCGGGTTGCCGGGAGATCCTGGGGGAGAAATGCTACCCCAGCCTCAAGGATATCCCCTTTCCGGTGGAGGTGGTGGACATCTTCCGGCAGGTGGACGCCATCCCCGCCATCGTGGCCGACGCCATTCTCGTGGGGGCCAAGGCGGTCTGGATGCAACTGGGGCTGGAGGAGCCCCAATCGGCAAAACAGGCCGAAAAGGCCGGCCTGCGGGTGGTCATGAACCGCTGTATGAAGGTGGACCATGCGGCCCTCGGGGCGGCCGAGTCCTAGTTTTTGCAGAGTTTTTTAAGCGTATCGGGGAGGACTGTCGGTATGGAAACCAGCCTCTTTAACAAAAATGGCAAACCCGTGGCCTACATTGCCGCTGATGGCGAAACCATCTACCTGTGGGATGGCCGGGCGGCGGGCTATCTTTTTGAGGACAAGGTTTTTGGCTGGAACGGCAAGCAGCTGGGCTGGTTTGCCAACGGCACCATCTTCGATATTTACGGCCTCAGGACCGGTTTTATCAAGAGCAAGTCTCCCATCCCCACCGATATCGAACCAGGAAAACCGGCCAAGCAGGTGAAGGGCGCCAGAAGTGTCAGGCAAGGAGCCATCGCCAAACCGGTCATGTGTTATGGCTATTCCGGCAGATTCCTGGAGGAGATTCTGGAGGAGGGTAGCGCCCTCTAGCCGACGTTAGCGGCGATTTCCTCCAGAATCTCCTGGCAAACGTTCTTCCGCCCTTCTCCAACTAACCGGAATGTCTAGAGGTTTAAGATCGCCCCGAATTTAGGGCGGCAGCAACGGGCAGACTATCCGGTTCCCCGACTGCGGCAAATCTCTGTCTGTCGGCCCCATCCTTGGCCCGCCAAGCCGGGCGGTGTTCCAAGTTGAACCCCAGCAAGGAATTATTATTGAAATTGCGGAGTTAATGGATTATCCTGGGCCAGACTATGGCACTCTAGGAACCGGCGGATGCATAACGTCGAAAAAAGGTACCAAAGAAGTGGCAAGGCCAGGCCCTGTTTCCTGGACCAGAAAGATCTGGTGGACCTGACCCACGTCATCCAGGAGACCTTTACCAAACCCGAAATTGACCGGTATTTCCGGGTATCCACCACCCTGGGCAATACCCGGGTATTCTCCAATTCCATGGACGATTTTTTGGTCCAGAAGGACTTGCCCGAAAAAATTACCGAGCTGTCGTTCTGGATCGAGGGCTGGGATCAAAGGACCCGGTTCGATAAGAACGTTTTGCTGGACTTTAGCAGATATTCGGTTCAGTTACATGTCGAAGGCACCGACCCGGTTTGGGTCTACGATAAATATAACAACATCATGAAATTCCTTAAAGATAAAAGAGCCTGGTACTGGCCGGTCATTATATTGGAAAAATTTATTATATTTTGCATGACTATTATGTTAATCGCCGGCCTGATTCTTTCTTATAAGCTGGGGAAAGTGTCTAACTATGTCAGCAACATCGCCTTGCTGGGAGTTTGGTCCTTGTTAATCTTTTCTGACACTAGAAAAATCTGGCCGTATTCATTCTTGAAATTGAAGGGCACTAAGTCGGCCCTTGATAAAGAAAATATTCTTATGGTGGCGATTCTAGCCATATTGATACTGGTCCTTTTTGATTTTATCTTTGGGCCTCTTTTTGGATGACCCCCCGCGGCGCCGGGGCAACGCCTGAAGTAAAGCTGGTCAACCCGGCTCGCCTGGCCGTTGGCGTGGTGTTCCCGGAGGCACCGTCATGCTGGCACGAGTGAAAAGCGGCGCCCTGCGCGGCGTGGATGCCTTCCTGGTGGAGGTGGAGGTGGACCTGGCCCCGGGCATGCCCTACTTTGCCACCGTGGGGCTGCCCGAGGTTGCGGTTAAAGAGAGCAAAGACCGGGTGCGGGCGGCCCTGAAGAATTCCGGCTACAAGTTCCCCGGCAACCGCATCACCATCAACCTGGCCCCCGCCGATGTGCGCAAGGAAGGGACGGGCTTCGATTTACCGGTGGCCGTAGGCATTTTGGCGGCCCAGGGGATCGTGCCCCAGGAAAGCCTGGAGAAGTACATCATCTTCGGGGAGCTCTCCCTGGACGGCCGCCTCAAGCCCACCCGGGGCATCCTCTCCATGGCCCTGGCGACCCGCCTGGCTGGCCTGGCCCTGATCATCCCCCGGGACAACGCCCGGGAGGCCGCGGTGGTCCAGGGTATCGAGATATATCCCGCCGACCACCTGGCCCAACTGGTGGAGTTTCTGGCCGGGCGGGAGCCTTTGGCTCCCTTCATCCCGGCGCTGGCCGCGACCGCCGACCTGACTGCGGCCTACGACCTGGATTTCCGGGAGGTCAAGGGCCAGGAGCCGGTGAAACGGGCCCTGCTGCTGGCCGC
>Ga0315282_10002490_pt1 | contig 33779 bp, 23 predicted proteins | sample YL17G07_20_MG_FD_203693 | JGI IMG/M metagenome (GOLD analysis project Ga0315282, IMG submission 203693) | Sediment microbial communities from Yellowstone Lake, YNP, Wyoming, USA - YL17G07_20 | ecosystem: Environmental > Aquatic > Freshwater > Lake > Sediment | place: USA: Wyoming | collected...
CCGGAACAGAAAAAATTAATTCTGGGTGGAGAAGCCACTATGTGGGCTGAACTTATTTCACCTGAAACCATAGATTCTCGCATCTGGCCGCGGACCGCCGCCATTGCTGAAAGATTGTGGTCTCCTCGGGAAATCAGAGATGTGGATAATATGTACCGGCGCCTGCAGGTGATAAGCCTTCAACTGGAGGAGACCGGAATCACTCATCTTAAAGACCAGCCGCTGATGCTCAGGAGGCTGGCTCAAGCCCACCAGATAGAATGTCTTGAAATTCTGGCCAGAATTTCTGAACCGGTCAAAGGCTATGCCCGTCACAGCCAGGGTAAAATTTATACTTCCTTGGCCCCGTTGACCCGCTTTGTTGATGCTTGTTATGCTGAATCTCTTGAAGCCAGAGGTTTTAAAAAGCTGGTGGAAAGGTTTATTCATAGCCGGGACCTGAGACAGGCCGAAGAAATTAAAAACTGGTTGCATCTCTGGATAAATAATCACCAAAAAATTTGTGAGCTGGCAGAAAAATCTCCAATTCTTAAAGAGATTGTTCCGCTATCAGAAACATTGGTGACTCTGTCCCGGATGGCCACCGAAGCCGTTAATCTTATTCTGGACAACAAAAAAGCCGATTCTACCTGGCTCCAGAATAAATTTAAAGAGCTGGAAGAAGCCAGAAAACCTGTCGGCGAATGCCAGCTGGCAATCTTACCGGCGATTGAACTACTATTGAGCTTGTTTAAATAAATATCAGTTACTTTAATTTTTCTTCACTGACAAAACTTCTATAAGGAGAAAGATAAGAAAGGATTTCTTGGTCATCAGAACCTGGTTTTCCTGAAACCAGCCTGGTCAGGAGCTCAGCTACTCCGGGGCCGAGCATAAAGCCCTGGCCGCACATACCTACAGCCAGCAGAAAGCCCTGAATTTCTTTAGACCAGCCGACAATGGGAAAGCCATCCGGGGTCATCGGATAAAGGCCGCGCCAGGTGCGTCTGACCCGGATGTTTTTCAGCCTGGGCATCAGCTCAATCATGCGGCGCGAGACCAGCGGCAGAAAGCTGCTGGTTTCTCTTTCATCAAAGCCCCAGATACTGGGACTTGGGGTGATGCAGAAGATAATCTGACCAGTGGCGTGCTGATAAAAATAATAATTGGCTGAGTCTTTGACCGGTCTGATATCGACGATCATCGGCTCAAAGAACCTCTGAACGGGCTCGGTAACTGCAGCTTCGTGAGAATCAGGGTGGACCGGAACTTTCATCCCGGTCATGCTGGCAATTTCTCCGCCCCAGGCGCCAGCGGCATTTATGACCACTTCAGCTCCATAGTTTCCTTTATCTGTAACCAGGCCTTTGATTTTTTGGCCTTCAACGAGAAGGCTTTTGACTTTTTCCTGAAAGCGGAATTCAGCCCCGGCTCTTTTGGCCTGACGATAAAAAGCTTCGATGGCCAGCAGGGGAGAGGCATGGCCATCTTCAGGGGAGAAAGTCCCGCCGCGAAGACCTCTGGGATTAAGGTCGGGAATCAAACTCCGCAGCTCCTCAGCTTCCAGCCAGTCGATTTTCAAGCCGTGTCTTTTTTGAAGTGGAATAACTTCTTTAAGGGTTTTTTCTTCTTCTGGCTGATAAGCGACAAAGCAATAACCGCCCTGATACCATTCAATATCATCACCGTAAGTTTCCTGCCAAGTGGAGAATATTTTCAAGCTTCTGAGGCACAGTCTGATTTTAGCCGGGTCAGAATGAGTGGCTCTCAGACCACCAATGGCTCGCTTGTTTGAACTCTGTCCCGGGCTGACATTCTTATCAACCACCAGAACTTTGTATCCCTGCTGAGCCAGGAAAAGGGCGGTGGGGGTGCCAACGCTGCCAGCGCCGATGATGATCACCTCATAATTAAGCTCACTCATCTTCTGCCTCCTTTTTCTGCTTTTTCCCCTGGATTCCAGCCAAGACACCTAGCGGAACTTCTATGAACAGTGGCCTCTTCGTTTGGTCAATGATTTCGTTTTCCGGAATACCCTCTTCGTGGAAAAGTCGATGAATCAATGGGGTGCAGGTTTTGGCACCGCAAGGTCCCATTCCGGCTCTGGTGATAGTTTTAATTTCGTTTATGTCTCTTAGACCTTCTCTAATCAATTTCCGGATTTGGCCCGCCGTGACTCTTTCACAGCGGCAGATGATGGCTTCATCGCTGATTCTTTCGACATACTGAAACTCAACCTCGCCCAGTCCTTCAGGCTGGAGTCTCAGGCCGCACACTTTTTTAGCAATTTCCCTGGGTACCTGGACTTTTACCAGAATCGTCCGGTCATTGCCTTTGATCGATTTGACTGAGATAACTCTGGTTCTGGCTAAAATTTGACCTTCGATATCGACCACCTTTACCTCATCTCCAGGGTTGATGATATCTTTTAAGAATTCAAAGGGAATGGTGACTTCAGGGAACTGAGGGTCTTTCCGGTAGTCAACCAGAGTTATGGCTAGACCGGGGCAGAAAACAACACAACGCTCGCAACCGGTGCAGCCTTTTCCATCTTTTTCCTCATAATAAACTGGAAGTCTCCGGATATCATTGTGGTCAACTTCTATCAGTTTTCGGGGGCAGACTGCCGAACAGGGGTCGCAGGGAATTTCCTGAAGACAATGGATGACCGGAAAGACGCCTGATTCTTTTTCCGGGTAATGTTCGGGATAAGTCTTGCCTGGTTTTGATTTAAGGATTTCTGCCGTTTGATACCAGGAAGAAGGAATATCGCCCGAATAAACTCCGAAGTCTTTTGCTATTTCCAGGCCGCGAATTTTTCCAGAAAAGATAGCGGCTGAAGCTTCGGCAATTTCTTCAGCATCGCCAGCCGCATAAGCCGGCAGGCCAAATTCTTTAGCCTTAAGATAAAATTCGTTGACCGGATCAAGTCCTATGGCCATCAAAACTGTATCACAGGCAAAGGTTTTTTCTGTGCCTTTTATCGGCTGGAAGTTTTCGTCAACCTTAGCCACGGTGACAGATTCAACCGCTTCTTTACCGTTGGCACTGAGAATAGTATGAGAAGTTAGAATCGGGACTCCCAGACGGGCCAGTTTATCTTTATGAACCTTGTACCCCCCGCATTCGGGCATAACTTCTACCAGGCCGACGACCTGGATGCCAGCCTGGAGGGCATGATAGCCGGCGATCAGTCCGACATTGCCTCCACCAACGATGAAGAGTTTCTCTGTAGGTTTGACCAGGTCGCGATTGACTAAGGTCTGGAAGGCCCCGGCTCCATAAACACCGGGAAGAGTATTACCGGGAAAAGCTAAAGATTTTTCCCGAGCTCCTGAAGCCACCAGAAGTATTCGAGGCTTGACCAAAGCATATTCTTTAGCCTCCTTGAGAATGCCCACTTTCTGGTCGCTGAAAACTGAGACAGCTGTGCTCTGAACCCAGATTTTAACACTGTCGAATTTTCTGACTTCATTTTCCAGTTTAGTGGCGATGTCGATGCCTCGGGTACCGGCAAAAACCGCTTCGACTGAACCGAAGAATCTATGAGTTTGAAGAACCAGCTTGCCGCCCAGCCGGTGTTTGTCATCGACCAGCAGACAATCGAGGCCGCGACTGCCCAGCTCGATGGCTGCTGATAGTCCGGCCGGGCCACCGCCGATTATTAACACTGAGACTTCCAGTTCTTCTATCGGTTCAAGCTCAATTCGGGAATCAGGGTTAACCGTGGGGAGCTCAGGCAGTCCGTTCACCGGCTGGATTCTCATCCCAGGCTTGATGAGTTCCATGCAGGATTTGACCGGGAAACCGTCGGCCAGAACCAGGCATTGAGCGCATTGACCATTGGCGCAGAAAATTCCCTGAGGAGCGCCGTCTCGGTGATGGTAGTTGAAAACTCTTATTCCGTTGGCAAAAAGAGCGGAAGCAATGGTTTCACCTTGGCGGGCCACCAGTTCCTGATCATTCCAGTAGAACTTAAAGGTTGGTCTGTCCTCTACGGGAAGAATAGGATGTTTATAAAGACGGTTATCGATCAAAGGAAACTCCTTTAATCAAATTTATTCGTGATAATATCAGGGGTTATTACCCTTTTTTTGAAAATTTAGATTGGTAATTATAGCACATAAAAAACAATCTAAAAATATTTCCTTACATCTTTTTTCAGGTCAGACCGTCTTTGTCTTCTTACGGCCAGTCTGATTTTTTTTGCGGTAAGCGTTTACGGGACTTGTTAATCAGTGAAAAGGCAATCGGCTAAGAAGCTAAAAACCAGTTAGTTTTATTCCTGACAAAAATAGATACTTTTCTAAAAGGCTTTACTCTGATTAAAACTTTTTTTATTTATTCAGCTTTCAAACAGTCTAATTAATAAAGCCCCTTTTCTTTAAAAGCGGTTCAATCTTTGGTTCACGGCCGCGGAATTTTATGTACTGTTTTAAAAAGTCTACTGTTCCGTATTTTTCTAAAACTTCTCGCCTGAATTTTTCTGCTGTCGGCTGATCAAAAAGACTGCGTTCTTTAAAGGCTTCAAAAGCATCGCTGTCCAGAACTTCAGCCCAGATATAAACATAATAACCGGCCGAATAACCACCAGAAAAAATATGCTGGAAATAAGTACTGCGGTATCTGGGAACTATAGCCTCAATCAAATCCAGTTGCTTTAATACCTTTCGCTCGAACTGGTTTATATCAATCTCATCGCTGAACTTAGTCTTATGCCAGTAGAGGTCCAGAAGGGAAGCAGCTAAATATTCAGTCGAAGCAAATCCCTGGTTAAAAAGTGAGCTGTTGTTGATTTTGTTGATCAACCGTTCTGGAATGATTTCTCCGGTTTGATAATGCTGAGCATAGAGTTTTAACATCTCGGGCTGGAAGGCCCAGTTTTCCATAATCTGTGAAGGTAATTCTACACCATCACGAGGAACGAACCGGGTATGGTATTTCCCGTTGGCCAGTAAGGTAGCCAGGGCATGACCGAATTCATGAAAACAGGTGTTAACCTCATCCAGCGACAGAAGAGCCGGAACTTTTTCAGTCGGTCGGGTGAAATTACAAACCATGGTGGCCAGGGGAGCCACCCTTTGGCCATTTTCATAAGACTGGCGCCGGAGAGAACCTGACCAAGCCCCGCTTCTTTTGGAAGCTCGAGGAAAGAAATCAAGGTAAAGCAGACCAACATGCTGACCGTTCTTTTCTTTAACTTCATAAACTTCGACTTCAGGATGGTAAACTGGGATATCGGTTCTTTTTTCGAATTTAAGTCCGTAAAGTAGCCCGGCCAGAGTGAAAATACCTTTCTTGACATTTTCTAAAGCAAGATAAGGACGGATTTCATCTTCTTCTAAATCATATTTTTTCTTGCGTAATTTTTCTGCATAATACCACCAATCCCAGGGGGCAATCTTTATGTCGGCTCCTTCTTCGTCAGCAATTGGCTGCATTTCGGCCAGTTCGGTTCTGGCGCGATTCAGAGCATAAGTCCAGAGTTGCTGAAGAAACTCTTCGACTTTTTCCGGAGTTCTGGCCATGTTAACTTCGATAGCATAGTGAGCAAAAGTGGGATATCCTAAAATATTGGCTTTTTCTGTCCTCAGAGCGATAATGTTTTTGATGATTTCTTTATTATCAAACTCGTTGTAATTATCTCCGCGGCTGATGTAGGCCTGGAACAGACGCTGACGGAGTTGGCGATTTTGGGCATACTGTAAAAATGGAATCAGACTCGGAATTTGAGTGGTAAACACCCATTTCCCACTGAAACCCATCTTTTTAGCCGTTTCAGCCGCGTTATCAATGACATTCTGGGGTAAACCTTCTAAGTCTTTCTTATTTTCGATGACCAGTTTAAAATTATTGGTCTCCTGCAGCAGATGGTTGCCGAACTTTAAAGAAAAAAGGGAAAGCTGACTGTCAATCTGACGCAACCTTTCCTTCTGCTCAGGATTGAGTAAAGCCCCGGAACGGACAAAATCCTGGCAGATTTTTTCTAAGAGGAAAAGGTCTTCCTCACTGAGTTTTAGTTTAGCTCTCCGGTCGTAAACAGCCTTGATGCGGGAGAATAATCTCTCGTTTAAATAAATGTTGGAGCGATGCTGACTGGTTAAGGGTGATACCTGTTCGGCGATCTTCTGGAGCTCTAAAGAAGAGTTAGTCCCCTGAAGAGCTCCGAAGACGGCCATAACCCGGGAAAGGAATTTACCGCTTTGGTCAAAAGCCACAATAGTGTTGTCGAAACTCGGCAGCTGAGGATTGTTGACGATGGCTCCAATTTCTGCTTGCTGGAGTTCAATACCTTTTTTAATCGCCGGGAGAAAATGCTCATTTTTTATCTTATCAAATGGTGGAGTTTGGAACGGGGTCTGGTAAGCGGAGAAAAATGGATTAGTTTCTTCCTGAGCTGGCAGGTTAATGGTCAAAGATGTCAGAAATAAAAAAAGAAATAAAAAAGAAAAGAAAATAAACAGAAATCCCGCCAAAGCCTTTTTCTCTGTAAACTTTTCCTTCTTCATTTTGACTCCTTTTCAGAATTCTGAACGAAAAAATAGACAGCAAAATTATAACTTGCTGATGGGGGAAAAAGTCAAGTTAAAATCTTTTGGTGGATTGCCTGAAGAAGGACCAGACAGAAATGGATTTTCAACCAGAATTTTAAATTTTCCAGAGCTTAAAAGCATTTAGCAAGTAGAGATTTAATGCGTCACAAATGAAATTTAAGGCAATTCTGTGAGGACTTGCTAAGTTTGGACCGAGAAAAATAACTTATCGGGATTACCAAATGGAAAAATAGGAAAGAATGTGATTAAATTAGGAAAAGATTGGAGAGAGAGATGAAAACCCTCAGAACAAGGAGCTGAGACCTGCACCATGGTCGAATTTATGTCCAGCTTTGAATCATTGCTGAAAATAACCGGCAATCCGGTCTATACTGATAGATGTGAGGAAATCGCTTTTAATTCCTTGCCAGCTTCGATGACGCCTGACCTTAAAGGCTTGCATTATCTGACTGCGGCCAATCTGATTGCCTGCGATAGCTCCGGTGAACATGATTTTCAGAATGCCGGGACCTTAGTCTCTTATGACCCCTGGAGTTATCGCTGCTGCCAGCATAATATAGCCTTTGGCTGGCCTTATTTTGCTGAACATCTGTGGCTGGCTACTTCAGATGACGGAGTGGCCGCTGTTATCTATGGGCCATCGATGGTAACGGTAAAAGCCGGACAGAGCGGAAAAACCGTCCGGCTGGTCGAAGATACAGATTATCCCTTTGGGGAAAGGATCGTTTTAACAGTTTATCCAGAAGCTCCGCTGGATTTTCCGCTTTATCTCAGGATTCCAGGCTGGGCAGAGAAAGCCTCTCTGGCTCTGAATGGTGAAAAACCAGTGGAGATAAAATCTCCGGGCAAATTCAAAGTTTTGGAAAGAATCTGGAAATATGGCGACCAGATATTTCTGACTTTTGACCAGCCAGTCCGGGTTAAACTCTGGAAGGGAATAGGAAAAGCAGCCTCTGTAGCTCGCGGTCCACTATGGTATTCATTGGAAATCAAGGAAGAATGGAAAAGATATAGAGGAACAGATGACTGGCCGGCTTACGAGGTTCTGCCAGCTTCTCCCTGGAATTATGCCCTGGTGCTTGACGCAGAAAAAATGGAGAAGAACATCAAACTGGTAACTGAAAAACCTGTCGCCTATCAACCCTTTTCTCAGGAAGCTGCACCCATCATTCTGGAAGCTAAAGCCAGACGGCTTCCTTCCTGGCAGGCTGAAAGAAAAATGGTGGGAAAAGTGCCGGCTAGCCCGGTCTTATCAGACCAACCTGAAGAAACCATCAGGCTCATTCCGATGGGCTGTGCCCGTCTGAGGATTACCTGTTTTCCGTGGGTCAAAGGAAAATAAAGAAGGCAGAGCAAAAAAGGAGGCAAGGAATGATTTTTTCTTGGAAAAAGGAAATATTCAAAAGAGTAACCTTTCTGGTAATGCTTTCTGGACTATTTTTATTGTCAGCCAGTATGGCCGAAACTCAGGAACCGGTAAATAAACTTATCTCTCCTGGTTGGCTTCAATCCAACCTGAACCGGTTAGACCTGCGAATCATCGATATGCGAGCTGACGTCCGGGATTACTGGTCCGGTCATATTCCAGGAGCCGTCTATCTCGATGAAACTACTTTGCGCTGGCCTCAGGCCGGGGTCCCCGGGAAACTGGTCCCGGCTGATGTTCTTGTCCGTTTGCTTGAGGAACTCGGAGTTACCAGAAAAACCACCATCGTCATCTACACAGAAATCAATAACTACCGGGCCACTTATCTGGCCTGGGCTCTGGATTATATAAGGCATGAAAACTGGGGTCTCCTGGAGGGCGGTTTTGATCGCTGGAAGAAAGAGGGGCGTTTGGTTTCTCAGGATTTCCCGGCTATCAGCAGGACTGCTTACGGTACTAAGGTTAAGGTCAACGAAGATGTTCGGGCCACTCTGGACCAGGTTAAGAATCGAGATCCAAAAACCACGGTTCTGGTCGATGTCAGACCGGCTGAATTATATTCAGGTCAGCGCGGCAACTGGAAAAGGAAAGGTCATATCAAGGGTGCTATCAACTTCTTCTGGGCTTCAGTTTTGAATGAAGATGGCAGCTGGAAAGATTTTAGTCTGATAAAAGAGAATTTAGCTTCGGCAGGAATAGCTCCAGATAAGACAGTAATTGTCTCAGATGGTCAAGGTTTGATGGCTTCACACACCTACCTTACTTTGAAGTATCTTCTTGGATTTTCAAGGGTCAAACTCTATGATGGAAGCTTCAACGAATGGAGCAATCTGGATGAGCTGCCTGTAGAAACTTCCAGATGAAGGGAGCACCGATGAACAGAAGAAGACTTTTCTTCTTGATCTTACTGAGTATCTCACTGAGTTTAATCGTTGTCGGCTTGTTGAGTGGAGAATTCCACACTGTTTGGCTCAAAGCTAAGACTGTCTGCCTTGAATGTATTGGAATAGGCTGAAGGACGCAATGACTGGAGACCACGATGAAAACAGAAAAGAAACGAAGGATTTTTCAGATAATTGCGGCCTTGGGTTTTAATCTTGATTTTTTATCACTCTTCAAAGGCGAAATCAGCCAGGTTAAAACCAAAGGTGTTTGTGTTCCAGCCTTAAATTGTTATTCCTGCCCGGCAGCCATCGGAGCCTGTCCTATTGGCTCACTCCAGAACGCCTTTAATTCTTTAAAACATAATCTCGGAGCCGGCCAGAAAAAACTCGGTCTTTATGTTCTGGGAACTCTCGGGTTGATTGGCAGCCTTGGTGGTCGATTACCCTGTGGCTGGCTGTGTCCCTTTGGCTGGCTCCAGGAATTAATCTATAAGCTTCCTGTGCCCAAATTTCAGATACCCAAATTTCTGACTTATTTGAGATACTTGATTCTTTTGATATTGGTAATAATTTTACCGATTCTGGTAGTTGATGCTCTGGGAATGGGGGAGCCCTGGTTCTGTAAATGGCTCTGCCCGGCCGGAACCTTAGAAGCCGGGGTCCTGCTGTCTCTTCTTAACAAGGGAATTCGTTCACAGCTCGGGTTTTTGTTCACCTGGAAAGTGTCTATTCTTCTTATTTTTCTGGTCTGGATGGCTTTTTCTCAAAGGCCCTTCTGCCGCACTACCTGTCCACTTGGCACCATTCTGGGGTTTTTCAACCGGGTCAGTGCCTTCAGAATGCAGGTCAAGATTGATGCCTGCATTCTGTGCAACGCCTGTCAGAAGGCCTGCCCGGTCAACATTAGAATTTACGAAAATCCTGATAGTACTCAGTGTATTCGCTGCCTGAAATGCGAATCAGTCTGTCCGACCGACTGCCTTTCACATGGATTCTGGCTTGAATCCGTAAAAAAAGAGAAAGAAAAAGGCGAGCCAGCAACTGTCTGATAAGAACCAGGGAATTGTTTTTGGGAATATGCAGACAAACATTCTGGAAAAGGCGGAAAATTCAGGTACTGAAACAATTGCCGAACAGGTTTTGCTGCCGATTTGAATCTCGGAAATTAAAAGGATTCTCCAGCCTTAAAATAAATACCGGTAGTTCCAGGGCCAAAGGCAAAATCTATTCTGAGGTTGGTTTTTTCACTGGGAATGATTTTAAATCTTAAGCCAAATCCGGCCGAATATTTCAGAGTATCCCAAGTAAAATCTCTTAAGCGGTCACCTAAATTGCCCATAGCTCCAAAAACTACACCGCTGAATCTCTTCCAGATGGGAAATCGGTATTCTGCCTGAAAAGCCAGGAGATTCTTATCTCGAAAACGTCCGCTGTAGTAGCCCCGGAGTAAACTATCTCCACCAATTTTGGGCAATTTGTAAAACGGAGCTTCGCCCTGGCTGGTATCAAACACAGCCTGGAAAGCCAGAATCTGCCGATCGGAGACCAAAATATAGTCTCTCAGGTCCAATTTAAAACTTAAATAGTTAAAATCGCTGCCAAAGATCTGGTTATTCCAGAAACCAAAAACCTGAAAATAATAACCACTGGATGGCCAAAAAATGTTATCTCGACTGTCAAAACTGATGATTAATCCTAACCCCGATAAAAGTCCGCCCCTACTTCCAGAAATCAGACCCTCATCCAGGAGTTTGCCTGGTTCTTTTTCCAGGATCTGGCATCTTTCCAAATGATATTTTAAGCCAAGGTAGAGCGGAGTGCTGGGGAATAATTTCCGCTGATAGCCGATTTCCATAAAATAAGTTTGGGGTGTATAGTTTTCCTGCCAAGATTCATCTGTGTTAGCTCCGACGCCCCAGAATTTAGTCGGAAAACGTTCGGCCAGAAAATTTCCCGTAAGAAAAATAGAATTATTTTTCAAATAAATTTCTGGTTTTAGCTGAAAGCTGAACTGTTTCTTCAGCGTATAAACAGCTCCAAGATACAGGGTACTCGGTCTGGCCTGCTTAAAGAACAACCCGAAGCGATAGGTAAGTAGCCCCACAGCCCCGAAGGCTAATTTTGTTTCTGGGCTATAAAATAAGACAGGCGAAATAGTAACGCCAACCTTATTTTTCTCATCTTTCTCAACTATGGTAATCTGACCTGTTTGATTGTTTGTCTTGAAATCTGCTGATAAATAAGAAGGAAAGGCCAGAATAATAATCAGAGTAATAAGCAGTAGAAACGTAGTAAATAGCGGTACAAGCCTCTCAACTCTATTATTTTCAACCTGTAACATAAGCCATTATGTTAGTGGCATTTTGTTTAAGTGTCAAGACGATAGCCTTTATTTCCGCAATTTTGGTCAAAAGCAGAAGATATTTTTTGTCTCCTTATCCTATTATTTTTTCTTGACAGAAAATACTAGTTAAGAGTATTGTCATCAGGGAGAATTCTGGCAGAAACAATCGGCTGCCAAGGAAATAAATAACAATAAATTAATTAAAGGGAAAATGAGTAATTCAGTAAGAAGAGATACTGGTCGTAAAACGAAATTGTCATCTTCCTTAACTCGCAGAGGCTTTTTCCGGCATTGTGGTCGAGGTGCAGCTGGCCTGGCCGGAGCTTTATGTCTTAAAGCTGGTCTTTATGATTCTCAAAAATTTGCCTTACTCGATTTCAGTTCGCTTCCATCAAAAGCAAAGGCCAAACTTCGACTCCTTTTTGCTCTTCATACCCTGAAGCAGGATAGACCTGACTGGCCCAACGTGGGCTTTGATTTTCAGCCAGTTATCGAAAAGTACACTGAGACTCTCAGGAAAAAACTCCCCGGATTTTCTTTTCTGATGTCCACAGCCAGCAGTCCGGAAGAAACTCAAAAAATAATTGAAAAAGATTCCGCTGAAGGCCTAGATGGCTACGTGGTGTTCCAGCTGAATTGTTGGAATAGGGTAGTTCAGCCGACTGTGGAAACAGGTAAGCCGGTTCTCTATGTTGACTTTCAGTATGGAGGAAGCGGTGGCTTTTTGGTTTACACAGCAGGTTTTTTGAGACAGCAGAAGGAAAACATTGGCTTTATTGCTTCTACAAATTTCGATAATGTAGTAGCTGCGGTCAAAACCTTCGAACAGATTAAAAACAGTAACTACCAGGTTTCTTTTTCAGAACGCATCAAGCAACTGAGAGTTTCTCAAACCTCGCCTCCGGGATACATGAACTGCTATCCGGATAATCCCAGGATACTTTCTGCAGAAGAAACTGTTTATCTAATGAAAAATTCTCCAATTCTTCTTTTCAGAGATGACCGAGGTGGTCCTGAGTTCAGTCTTATGGGCATACCTGTCCTTAACCTGTCCTTTTCAGAATTAAACAGGGCCTGGGAGGCCGCAGACCGGAATGAGGCCAGAGAAGTTGCCACAGGTTGGTTGAACAGAGCTTCTCTGGTTCAAGGAGTGAAGTTCTCCGAACTGATCAATTCTGCCGCTATGTATCTTGGAATGAAAGCTCTTCTCAAAAAGTATAAAGCCAGAGCTATTACCATCAATTGTCTGGGCGGATTTTACGGCGGACACATCCATGCTTATCCCTGCCTTGGTTTCCATGAGCTCAATAACCAGGGCCTAGTCGGAGCCTGTGAGGCTGATCTGAGATCAACAGCCACCATGATAGCTTTCGGTTTGATGACAGAAGGCCGACCGGGTTACATTTCTGACCCGGTAATTGATACAGCCAGGCGCCAGATTATTTATGCTCACTGCGTGGCTTCTAACCGGGTTTTCGGACCCAGTGGACTGGTCAATCCTTTTGAGATTTTAACTCATTCAGAAGACCGGCAGGGAGCTTCTGTGCGTTCGCTCCTGCCAGCAGGTTATCTGACCACCAGCCTGCAGATTGACCAGAATCGTCAGGAAATCCTCCTCCACCAGGCGAAAACAGTTGGTAATTCTTTTGATGATCGAGCCTGCCGAACCAAGCTGGTGGCCGAACCGATAGGCGACCTGGAAAAATTGTTCACTATGTGGGATATCTGGGGCTGGCACCGGGTAACTTTTTATGGTGATCTGAAAAAACCAGCTTATGAGCTGGCAGAAACTCTTGGCTGGAGGGTAGTAGAAGAAGCCTGATATCTGGAATCAATTGAAATGATAATTAATCCTTCAACCTTTGGTTAGGCCATCAGTCATAAAATGAAATTATTTCAAAAAAACTCAGGGAAAAAGCCGTTCCTGGAGGTGAACAATGAAGAAATATTCATCAGAAGTTCTTGAAAATAAAATCAACGAATTTCCTTCTGTTAGCCTAACTTCTTTGCCAACTCCTTTATACTCACTGGAAAATTTGAGCCGGGAGTTGACCGGACCGGAAATTCTGATCAAAAGAGATGACCTGACCGGACTGGCTTTTGGCGGAAATAAGTCAAGAAAACTGGAATTGATCATTGCTGATGCTCTGAAAAAGCAGTCTGATACTCTGATCACCTGGGCCAGTCTTCAATCGAACTGGTGCCTGCAGCTGGCAGCTGCTGCCAGAAGGTACGGACTGAAGCCCATTCTGGTTCTTTTCAAGACGTCCGATTTACCTTTTTTTTACGACGGAAACTTATTGCTCGATTTCCTCCTGGAAGCTGAAATTCAAGTAAAGGAAACCGAAGAAAAAGGAAAATCAGTCAGCCAGGAAAAAGCTTTTAGCCTTTTGAAAGAAATTGCTGAAGAAGAAAAGAAGAAAGGCTATAAGCCATATGTGGTATCAGTTGGTGGTTCAGCTACTGGCGGAGATATGGACAAACCTCTGGGAGCTTTAGCCTATTTAAAAGCAATGTTGGAAATCGCCGGACAATTGTCGGTAATCAATAAAGAGGTGAGCCATATTGTCATCGCTTCAGGCTCCGGAGCCACACAGGCTGGACTGCTAGTTGGGGCTAAAGCTTTAGGGCTTAAGACTAAAGTAATTGGCATTTGTGTTTCAGATAAGAAAGAAGAATTTTTGCTTCAGGTCAAGGACATAGCCCTGAAGCTAATTGAAATTCTCCAGATTGATGTGGAAATAGAAGACCGGGAGATCATTCTGTTTGATGACTATCTTTACGAAGGCTATGGAGTAGTTAATAAGCAAGTGGCAGAAATCATCAGATTGGTGTTTAAAAAGGAAGGTTTGGTGCTTGATCCGGTTTATACCAGTAAAGCGATGATTGGTCTGGTTGACCTGATTGAAAAGGGCTACTTTTCTTCAAAAGACAGAGTTCTATTCGTTCATACAGGTGGTAGTCCAGCCTTATTTGCTTTCAAAGATAGACTGTTAGAATTGCTTAGCTAACCGAGCTGAAGGAATTTTTGCCGTCATTTTCCGACGGTTATTTTTATAATTTTTCAGGTGAGATGTTTTTCCATAAGGTCAGGTAATTCGGCTAAGGTCACCTGATATTGGCGAAAGCTGGCCGATGATAGAGTTTCTGCCGATTTCAGTCCGTACCCGGTCAGGACCAATACTGCTTGGCCTTTAATTTCGGGCTGAAGTTTTAAACAAGCAGCCAGGGTTGAAGCTGATTCTGGCTGGACAAACAGACCTTCAAACCGACAAAGAAAATCCTGGGCTCTGAGCATTTGTTCATCTGAAACAGAAGTGATAAGACCACCATTTTCCCTGATGAGTCTAAGCACCAGATTGCCGGCTGGTGGGTTGGGGTTGGCAATAGAATGAGCGATGGTTTCAGGCCGATTGAATCTTTCTACCTTTACCTGGCCAGTTTTGAAGGCTTGGGCTATGGGCGAACAACCTTCAGCCTGGACCCCGATGAAGGTCGGAATCGCTGAGATAAAGCCAGCTTCTTTGAATTCAATAAATCCTTTAAGCAAGCCAAGGAGATGGCCGCCCGAACTCACCGGGACAAAGACATAATCGGGTGCCTCTCCAAGCTCCTGGCAAATTTCCAGACTGGTGAGTTTATAGCCTTCAATCCGCAGCGGATCGACAGAGTTGGCAAAGTAAATCCTGTATTTAAGACCAAGTTCGTAGCTTTGATAAAAAAGGTCACCATAATCGCCGTCCACTTCAACAATCAAAGGGTTAAAAGCTGCAGAAGCTATCAGAGCTCCGACTGATATTCCTTTTTTGACCAGAAGAATAGTTTCTAGACCGCTTCTGGCACCATAAGCAGCGGTAGAAGAGGCCATATTGCCCGTAGAAACTGTTCCTATTCTTTTTATCCCCAGCTGCCTGGCTTTCTGGATGACCACAGCTGTTCCCCTATCTTTAAAACTCAGGGTTGGGTTGCTGGCTTCAACCTTGGCAAACAGAGGCTCTAATTGATATCTCCTTTCTATTTCTCTCAATCTTAAAAGTGGGGTTTGCCCTTCTCCCAGACTCAAATTCGAGTTAACGGAGTCAAGAGGCAAGAAATTCAGGTATTTTTCTAATGAGAGCTTCTTATCGCTATGAATGGTTTTCTTTTCCCCTGGTTCATCTACAAAGAGCATCGGCTGACCGCATTGTGGACAGAGAATTTGATTAGGGACAAAAGAACTTTCATGATTGCAGAAAAAACATTTCAGGTTATTCACGAAATTGCCCTCATTTCTTTTTAAGTCTATCCGAAGCTACTGTTTTAGTAAAGAAGAATGATAACCGAGCAGTAATTTGCCCGAAATTTAGAGACAGGTTAAAATAAGCAGGAAAGTTGATGGCCATGGAAGCGAAAAAAGATTTTCTTTTTATGGGAAAAGCCATAGCCGAAGCTCAAAAAGCTTTAAAAAAGGGAGAAATACCCGTTGGTGCGGTCGTGGTCAGCGGAGATCGGATTATCGCCCGGGGACATAATCGGCCATGTGCCAGCCACGACCCAACAGCTCACGCAGAAATTATGGCTTTAAGGAAAGCCGCCAGAAAATTGAACAATTACAGGTTATCCGGGTTGACTCTCTTTGTAACCGTTGAACCCTGCCCGATGTGCCTTGGAGCTATAATTCAGGCCAGAATAAAAAGACTGGTTTATGGAGCCGAAGATCCAAAAGCTGGAGCTGTAGTTTCCAGGCTTAAATTTGCTTTAGAACAAGCTAACCATCATCTCGATATCATCGGAGGAATCCGGAGTGATGAATGCAGTCAGCTGCTAAGAAATTTTTTTAGAGAAAAGAGAATCCGGAAGAAAAAAGAAAAAAATAGGCCAGTTGGTTGAAAACCCGTGCGGCTTCAAGTAAATTACAGGGGAGAGGAGAGGTGGCCGAGTGGTTGAAGGCGACGGTCTCGAAAACCGTTATTCCGGGTAACTGGAATCGCGGGTTCGAATCCCGCCCTCTCCGCCATAAAATTTAAGATAAGCTGAGGTCTGGATGGAAAAGGTCAATATAATTCTGGTGGGCTTTGGTCGGGTTGGCCGAGCATTTTTTGACCTTCTTAAGGAAAAGTATGATTATTGCCGGCAACGTTACGGTTTATATCTGGAACTCAGAGGAATTGTCAGGAAGAAGGGTACCATCCTGCTTTCCAGCACCCAGCGGGTCCTTTCTCCTTCCTATTTCGCCACAGAAGACCTGCATGATTTAGCTGACTGGATTCCGGCTATAACTCTTTCAGACCTTCTGGAGGAATTTGGTTCTGGGGTCTTAGTAGATTGCACTCCCACTAACCTTATGACTGGAGAACCCGGGTTTTCTCACATGAAAATGGCTTTGGAAAAAGGCTGGCATGTAGCCACTGCCAGCAAGGGCGCACTGGTTCTTAGACCTGAACAGTTGAAAAGCCTGGCCCGCGAAAAAAAACTACTGATTAAAGCCAGTGGAGCTACGGCGGCGGCACTACCAGCTCTGGATACGGGCCTGTATTCGCTGGCTGGAACTGAAATTCTGGCCATTGAAGGAATACTCAACGGAACAACCAATTACATTCTAAGCAGAATGGCTGAAGGCTTAACTTATAAAAAGGCTCTAGAAGAAGCTAAAAAGAAAGGAATTGCTGAACCGGATCCATCCTTAGACGTAGAAGGCTGGGATACAGCAGCCAAGATTGTTCTGATTGCCAATCAGATTCTTGGAACTGATTTTAAGTTGAGTGATGTCCAGGTCAGAGGAATTCAGGGAATCTCGGCTGAAGTCATTGACAAAGCCAGAAAACTCGGCAAAATATTAAAACTTTTTGGAAAGTGTTACCGCGAGGGCTCTGAGTCTCCATGGAAAATAGAAGTTGGTCTAGCTCTGCTTGATGCCGGTCATCCCTTGGCCAGCGTTAGCGGAACAAATAAAGGAATTATTTTTTATACTGATACTATGGGCTGGGTGGCCGTAACTGGCGGGCAATCCGATCCCAGAGGAGCAGCTGCTGCTCTGCTTAAAGATATTATCTCCATATACTGGCACAACAGTTAAATCTTCTCCGACCTAAAATTGATTTAAAGAGACAAATTTGATAATCTAAGAAAGAATTTTTCTCTACGGAGAGGTGTCCGAGTGGTTTAAGGAGCACGCTTGGAAAGCGTGTGTATGTCCAAAAGGCGTACCGCGGGTTCGAATCCCGCCCTCTCCGCCATTAAATTTTTGAAGGAGTATTAAAATGCAAACTAAAGATTATATCGTCTTGGAAGATATCTATGGTGCTCATAATTACCATCCCTTAGATGTAGTCATCACCAAAGCTAAAGGAATCTGGATGTGGGATGTTGAAGGAAAGAAATATCTGGATTTTCTCAGCGCTTATTCCGCGGTCAATCAGGGCCATGGCCATCCGCGAATCGTGAAAATTCTGCAGAACCAGGCTAAGAGGCTTACTTTGACTTCCCGGGCTTTTCGCAATGATCAGTGGCCGCTTCTGGCCAAAGAACTCTGTGACTTGACTGGCTTTAACATGGTTTTGCCTATGAATTCTGGAGCGGAAGCAGTTGAAACAGCCATTAAGGTCGCCAGAAAGTGGGCTTATCAGAAAAAAGGAATTCCTCAGGATCAAGCTGAAATCATTGCCTGCGCTAACAATTTTCATGGAAGGACGATAACGGTTATCAGTTTTTCCACTGAGCCTTTATACCGCCGGGATTTTGGACCTTTTACTCCTGGCTTCAAGATTATTTCTTTTGGTGATGTCAATGCCCTGGAAGCAGCTATAACTCCGAATACGGCAGCCTTTCTGGTTGAACCGATTCAGGCCGAAGCTGGCATTCTCATTCCTCCAGATGGCTTTTTAAAGAAAGCCAAAGAAATCTGTGAAAAGAATAATGTGCTCTTCATCGCTGATGAAATTCAGACTGGACTCGGCCGGGTGGGTAAACTTTTTGCCTGCGATTACGAAGGGGTGAAACCAGATATGATGGTTATCGGCAAATCTTTGGGTGGTGGTTGTTATGCCATTTCTGCTGTCCTGTCTACTGCCGAAGTAATGGGGGTGCTCAAACCTGGAGAACACGGTTCAACTTTCGGTGGCAATCCTTTAGCCTGTGCTGTAGCCAGAGAAGCCCTGAGAGTGATCCAGGAGGAAAAACTAGTGGAAAATGCTGCTGAGAAGGGTGCTTATTTCCTGGAAAAATTGAAAACCATTAAGAGCCGCCAGATTAAAGAAGTTCGCGGTCGTGGCTTGCTCATCGGTGTTGAACTCTGGCCAGAAGCTGGTGGAGCTCGGCGTTTCTGCGAAGAGCTGATGAAGGAAGGTCTTCTCTGCAAGGAAACACATGAAAATGTAATCAGGTTTGCTCCTCCGCTGGTTATCGGCAAGAAAGAGCTTGACTGGGCTTTCAAGCGGATTAAAAGGGTCTTTAAGAAATTGGAGAAAAACTGAACAAAATAAAATAATTTAGATAATATTGTCCAGATAAGTGGACACTTTTTATCAGTCGGGTTTAGTCTTCTGGTTATAAATAAAATTTAATTCTGGCATCGTTCTTGCTGTATGATTGACAGGAGGGAAAAATGAGGAAATCAGTCCTGATTTTAATCCTAATAATAATGGCCACCAGCTGTCTAATTTATCTCCCTTACGATGAAAACAGACCGGTCAGGCCTTCGAGAGAGGAGCCCTATGAACCGCCTGACCAATATCAGGCTTACGGGGAAATTTCTATAAGCTTTATCTATGATTATCTTGGCCGATTTGGCTTCTGGGTTGATTACCCGGCCTATGGATTTGTCTGGATTCCAAGAGGAGTAGGGCATGGCTGGCGTCCTTACACTCACGGCCGCTGGGTCTGGACTGATTACGGCTGGACCTGGATGTCTAATTTTGAATGGGGCTGGATTCCCTTCCATTATGGTCGTTGGGGCTGGGACAGACATCTTGGCTGGTTCTGGGCGCCTGATGTCATCTGGGCTCCGGCTTGGGTAGTCTGGAGAATTGGTGATTTTTACCTTGGCTGGGCACCACTTCCTCCTGAAGTTGAGTTTGTGGTCGGGTATGGTCTGAGATGGCGGATAAAAGAGATCCCTGATCACTACTGGATTTTTATCGAAGGCAGAAGGTTTCATGAAGAAAGATTGCCCAACTGGATTCTTCCTCCTGAAAGGAATATGACGATCACCAACTTTACTGTAGTCAGAGATAAAATATCAATTAGAGACAGACAAATGATAATCAATGATGGAATTTCGCCCAGAGAGATCGAAAGAATCACCAGAAAACCGGTTACCACGGTGAAATTAACAGAAGTTAACAAACCTGAAGAAATGCGTCTGGAAATTGATGAGCTCAGGCTTTATAAACCCACCATCAAATCTGATGGCACCACTCCGAAGGCAGTTCTGAAAAGGGAAGAAGCTCAGGAAAAAATTAGCTCGATTGTGGAGATAAAAAGACCAGAAGAGATTGCAGGGGTCCATCGACAGGAAAAGTCGCTTTTAGAAAAGACTCAGAAAATGGAAATCGAACGCCTGAGAAAGCAGACGGAAGAAGAAGCTCAAGCTTCACCTCCTCAGGAAAAACAGAAAAAGATCAGTGAGCTTCAGGTTAAGCTGGAAGAACTTAAGAAAAAACATGAAGCCGAAAAACGGGAGCTGTTGAAAAGACAGTCTGAAGAAAAAGAAGTTGTTAAAAAGGGAAGTCTGAAGAAAAAATCAGAAACGGAAAAGTATTAACCGGTCAGCTTAAGAAGAATTTTTATTCTGTCGGGCGGTTAACAAAGAAACTGTCAAAACCGAGCTCATGATCACCAGACCACCCATTATTGTTCGCAAATCAGGCGATTCTTTTAGGATTAAATATCCGAGAATAATCCCGTAGACCGGTTCAAGCGAACTGATCAGGCTGGAAGTCTGAGCTTCAATAAACTCCAGACCTTTGATAAACAAGGTGTGGGCTCCAGCTGTGCAAATTATTCCCAGAGACAGCAGCCAAATTAGGCTTCTGAGATTCAACTCAAAGGATGCCTTTTGCCAGAATATCGCTGGCAATAGCAAAAACATGGCTATAGTATCTTGATAAAAAGCCAGAATCAGGCTGGAGTATTTTAGAGAGAGTTTTCGATTGATGATAGTCAGGAAAGAAAAGGACAACCCGGAAAGAATCCCCCAAATAATTCCAAGGACAACCCGGTTAGTCAGCGTAAATTCAGGCACCATCAGGGAAACACCACCAACACAAACCAGGGCAAAAATTAAATTTACTTTTTTAAATCTTGATCTCAAAAGAAGCGGTTCCAAAAAAATCGTAAAAACAGGAAAGGTAGAATAAGACAGTAAGCCCACAGCTACCGTCGAAACTTTGACTGATTGGAAAAAAGCTGTCCAGTGAAAAGCCAAAAGAAAACCGCAAGCCAGAAACAACCAGAGGTCGGCAAAATGGGGCAAGAAGAAAAATTCTTTCTGCCATTTGATAATAATAAATAGAGATAAACTGGCCAGAAGGACCCTTATCCAGGTAAGTTGTAGAGGTGAAAAACTAAGTAATTTACTGATAACCCCGGGGAAGCCGAAAAAGAATACTGCTAAATGAACAAACAGCAGACTTTTTTTTCTTTCATTCATCTTTTATGACATTTTATCCTTCCAGTCTAAAAATTTCACCTTTAATATAATGCCGACTGGAATTTCATCTGGTTGAATTTTAATTCCATTATGGTAAGATAACTGCTGACTCATAGCTGAGAGAGAAAATGTCTGAAAAACCCATAGAAAGCAATAAATCTGGTTATCTGGTCTTAGCCAGAAAATACCGGCCTAAAAAGTTCGGGGAAGTTGTCGGGCAGGAAGCGGTAGTCCGCACTCTACAAAATGCTATAAAAGAGAATCGCTTAGCCCATGCTTACCTCTTCTCCGGAATGAGGGGAGTGGGCAAGACCACGGTAGCCAGAATTCTGGCTAAAGCCCTCAATTGTGAAGAAGGACCGACTCCCGAGCCCTGCAATAAATGTTTCATGTGCACGGCCATAAATGAAGAATCTCTGCTGGATTTCATCGAGATAGATGGTGCTTCTAACCGGGGAATTGAAGATGTCAAGGCCTTAAGAGAAAGCATTCAATATGAACCGATGCACAGTCGTTACCGGGTGATCATCATTGATGAAGTCCACCAGTTGAGCCGAGATGCTTTCAATGCTCTGCTCAAAACTCTGGAAGAACCACCGACCAGAACGGTTTTTATCTTTGCCACCACCGAGTTTCACAAAGTCCCGAAAACTATTGCTTCTCGCTGTCAGCATTTTGTTTTCAAGAAACTTTCCAATCAGGCTATCATTGAGCATCTGAAATATATAGCCGGAAAAGAATCGATTGAAATCAGTTCCTACAGTTTGAAGTTGATTGCTGAAGCGGCTGACGGCAGTCTGCGGGATGCGGAAACTCTGCTTGATCAGGTGGTTTCTTTCAGCGGCCCCAAGGTCGAAGATAAAGAGACTGAAGAAGTCCTGGGAGTTATCAATCGGAATTTGTTTGAGAACTTTTCCCGGGCGATTCTAAATGGTCAGGCCAGCGAGATTTTTACCCTGGTCGAATCTCTGGTCTCAGCCGGTTATGACCTGCGATATTTTTATAGCGGATTGATAGAACATTTCAGAAATCTTTTACTGGTGAAAATCTCCCAAAAACCCTCTGAACTTCTTTTCCTGAGTTCTGAAGAAATTGATAGAATGAAGCAGACAGTATCTGATTTAAAAGCAGAAGAAATTCTAAGATACATCTCAGTTTTACAGGATGGAGAAGCGGGTTTAAGATATTCTTCCCAGCCAAGGATACTCCTGGAATCCTGGCTAATCAGGCTCTGCTTTCTGCCGCAGCTTAAGCCTTTAGATAAAATAATTGAAGAAATTGAAGAACTAAGAAAAGAACTGCCGAAAAATAAAACAGAAAACAGGAATTATTCTTTTTCCGCAACCAAGACTGGTAATTCGGTCAAACAACCAGCTCGCCGGCCTGATTATAAGAATCAAACTAATAATTCAAACAATTCAAAAAACGGCTTTTCTGTTTTCGGCTATGAAGTTGTGGACGAGCTCTATCTCCGGCTGTTTAAAGAAAAACCAGCTTTGGCGCCGATTTTTAAAATGGTCAACCGGATAGAAGTTGCCGCGGAAACAATTCAGTTATTCTATTCTTCAGACAGAAAGCAATTGGCGGCTATTATAGAACAGAACCTGCCTTATTTAAACAGGTTGGCCTCAGAGATAGCTAAGTGTAAAGTAGAATTAAAAATTGAAGAAAGCCAATCCAACAGCCTCAATAATGTCAGAAAAAACCTCAATAATGTCAATAATAAGATAAATAGACCTGTAAAAAACCATGAGGCTGACTCTTTTCTTCAAGACCCTAAGGCTAAATCTCTGATTAATACTCTTAAAGGCCAGGTAATATCGGTAAAAAAGAAAGAAAACAAAAATAATCCTTAACCATCCTTAGTTTGAGGGATTAAGATGAAAAATTTAGCTGAACTTCAAAAAATGATGAAAGCCGCTCAGGAGCTTCAGGAAAAAGTTCAGAAAGAACTGGCGGAAATGCGCCTTGAAGGCTCAAGCGGTGGTGGAATGGTCACAGTGGTTCTTGACGGCCAGAAGAACTGTCTGGAAGTAAAACTGGAGCCAGAAGTAGTTAACAAAGATGATCTGGAAATGCTTCAGGACCTGATTGTCTCAGCTTTCAGGGATGCGGTCACCAAGGTGGAGGCTGAAGTCAACAGAAAGATGTCCGGTCTCGCCGCTGGCTTGAAAATTCCGGGGTTATTTTGATGTTTGAATATGCTAAACCTTTACACGATTTGATAGAAGAGCTCAGAAAATTCCCTGGTCTCGGGATGAAATCTGCCCAGAGAATGACTTTTTATCTCCTCAGCCTGCCTCAGGCTGATGTAGATAGGTTGATTGAAGCTATAAGCGAAGTTAAGAAAAACATTTTCTACTGCTCTGTCTGCAATAACATTACAGATATTGACCCCTGTGCCTTGTGCACTGCTCAGCAGAGAAATGATGAGCAATTATGTGTGGTCGAAGAGCCCTTTAACGTCGCTTCCATAGAAAAGACTGGAGTTTTCTCTGGCCGCTATCATGTCCTTCTCGGTTCTCTTTCACCTCTCAAGGGGATAGGACCCGATGAGCTAAAGTTGGAAAAACTGGTCAACCGTCTGAAGACCGGTAAGTTCAAAGAAGTAATCATCGCTACTAGCCCGACGGCTGAAGGCGAAGCGACTGCGGCTCTTATCTTTCAGACCATCAAGGATTTTCGGGTAAAAATTACTCGGCTGGCCATGGGTTTGCCAGTTGGGGCTGACCTTGATTTTGCCGATCAATTGACCATTAAAAAAGCCCTGGAAGGTAGAACAGAAATTAAGAGCTAATTTTTTCTTTTTTATTAGATTATTAGTGATTTTTTGATATAATAATTTGTTTAAACTAACAAGGAGCTAAACCATGTCTAAAATCTTTAAAGCTATTGACGGTAATACCGCGGCTGCTCACGTAGCCTACGCTTATTCAGAAGTGGCTGCTATCTACCCGATTACTCCTTCTTCCACCATGGGAGAAATGGCTGATGAATGGTCAGTCCAGGGTAGAAAGAACATCTTTGGCCAGTCCGTCGAAGTGGTGGAAATGCAATCAGAAGCAGGCGCGGCCGGAGCTGTTCATGGTTCTCTCAGTGCCGGTTGTTTGACCACTACCTTTACTGCTTCCCAGGGTCTGATGCTGATGTTGCCTAATATGCACAAGATAGCTGGCGAAATGCTGCCTACAGTTTTTCATGTCTCGGGCCGCTCTTTAGCCTGTCAATCGCTTTCTATTTTTGGCGACCATTCTGATGTGATGGCCGCCAGAAATACCGGATTTGCTCTGATGGCTTCAGGTTCAGTCCAGGAAATCATGGACTTAGCCATTGTCTGCCATCTGGCTTCTCTTAAAAGCAAAATACCATTCGTTCATTTCTTTGATGGTTTCAGGACTTCGAGTGAAGTACAGAAGATTGAGATCGTTCCGTATGAGACCCTAGCTGAGCTTTTCGAGCCTGAATACCTGAAAGACTTCAGGAAAAGAGCTCTAAACCCTGAGAAACCAATAATGAAGGTTGGGGCACAGAACCCGGATGTTTATTTTCAGGGCCGAGAAACGGTCAACAAATTCTATGCCGAGACACCAGCCATAGTCCAGGAATATATGGACAAAGTAGCCAAAGTCACCGGGCGCTGGTATCATCTGTTTGATTATTTCGGAGCAGCGGACGCCGATAAAGTAATCGTTATCATGGGTTCTGGAGCTGAAACGGCAGAAGAAACCATTGTTTATCTGAACAAGCACGGTTACAAGGTTGGCCTGGTAAAAGTCCGGCTTTATCGTCCTTTCCCGGTCGAGGCTCTGAAGACCGTTATTCCGCAGAGTGTCAGGAAAATTGCTGTTCTTGACCGCACTAAAGAACCTGGAGCTCTCGGAGAGCCGCTTTATCTGGATGTGGTTTCTGCCCTTTCCGGCCGGAACATCAAGATAATCGGCGGCCGTTATGGCTTGTCTTCGAAAGAGTTTACTCCCGCTATGGTGAAAGCAGTCTATGACCATCTGGATGGTGCCTGCTTCCACGGATTTACTGCGGGAATAGAAGACGATGTTATGGGCACGTCTATTCCAGTCGGTCCTGTTTTAGAAACGGAACCCAAAGGCACGGTTCGCTGCAAATTCTGGGGTTATGGTTCTGACGGAACAGTCGGCGCCAACAAGAACTCCATCACTATTATCGGTGATAATACTGAACTTTATGCCCAGGGCTACTTCCAGTACGATTCCAAGAAATCTGGTGGCGTCACCATTTCTCACCTGAGATTCGGTAAATATCCGATAAAATCAGAATATACCCTGAAGACAGTTGATTTCGTTGCCCTGCACAAACCTGCTTATATAGGAAGATATGATATCCTCGAAGGCCTAAGAGAGGATGGTGCCTTTCTGCTAAATTCACCCTGGAAAAAAGAAGAAGTTTTCGAACATCTGACTGAAGATATGCAGAAGACCATCATCGAGAAGAAAATTAAAGTTTACAATATTGACGCTTTTAAGATTGCTCAGGAAGTCGGGCTGAAAAACAGAATCAACACTATCATGCAGGTCTGTTTCTTCAAGATTTCTGGAGTGCTACCAGAAGATAAGGCTATAGAGCTGATTAAGAAAGCTATCTATAAGAGTTATCATAAAAAGGGCGAAGATATAGTTAAGATGAATATGGCTGCAGTTGACCGGGCTTTAGAAGCCCTGGAAGAGGTGCCCATTCCTGAAAAAATCACCAGATCAGCTCCTGTCTCCAAGCTGATTCCCGATGAGGCTGATGATTTTGCCAGGAGTGTCATCGAACCGATCATGCGCTTTAAAGGTGACTCCATCCCTGTTTCCAAGATGCCCTATGACGGTCGTATCCCCACTGATACTGCCAGACTGGAAAAGAGAGGGGTAGCGGAGCTGGTGCCTCGCTGGATTCCTGAAAACTGCATTCAATGCAATCAGTGTTCATTTGCCTGTCCTCATGCCGCTATTAGACCAAAACAGATTATTCCCGACGACCTGAAGACTGCCCCAGCTACTTTTACCACCCTGCAATCTAACACCAAGAATGATAAAAATCTCAAGTATCGTCTTCAGGTTTACATCGAAGATTGCGTTAGCTGCGGCGTCTGCGTGGAAACCTGCCCGACTAAGAAAAAAGCCCTGGTTATGGTACCAATAGAAAAAGAGAGGAAGGCTGGCCAGAATGAGAATGAAAAATTCTTTGAAAGTCTGCCTGATAATATTCTGGATGGCATTAGAATTGATACTGTCAAGGGTTCTCAGTTTTTGAGACCGTTGTTCGAATTCAGCGGAGCCTGCGCCGGTTGTGGCGAAACTCCCTACATTAAGCTGGTCACTCAGCTATTTGGTGAAAGGATGATCATAGCCAATGCTACGGGTTGTTCATCCATCTATGGCGGAACCTTCCCCATTTCTCCGTATGCCAAGAATAAAGAGGGTAAAGGGCCGGCCTGGGCCAATTCTCTGTTTGAGGACAATGCTGAGTATGGTTTCGGCATGCGCCTGGCGGTTGATACCATCAGAAGGCAACTGTGGCAGAATATGAATGCTGCCATTGATGCTGGAACTTTAGCCGAGCTGGTTGAAGCTTTTCAGAAAATGAAAGAGTTATGGAATGATAAAGGAAACCAGGCCAGAGCTACAGCCAGAAAAATTCAAGAATTCCTGCCCAAAGCCATTGCCAGAAATGATGCGGCTAAACCCTATCTGGTTAAGATTGCCGAATCCCAGGACTACTTTATCGAGAAGAGCGTCTGGTGCATCGGTGGTGATGGCTGGGCTTATGACATCGGGTACGGCGGATTGGACCATGTCATTGCTATGAAGAGAAACGTCAATCTGCTTGTCCTCGATACCGAAGTTTATTCCAACACTGGGGGCCAGGCTTCCAAAGCCACACCCACTGGCTCAAGAGCTAAGTTTGCTTCTTCAGGAAAGAAAACAGTTAAAAAAGACCTCGGCCGGATGGCCATGGGCTACGGTTATGTCTACGTGGCTTCTGTGGCTATGGGCGCCAGCATGAACCAGTGTCTTAAGGCTTTTATGGAAGCCGAAGCCTACGATGGTCCAGCGCTGATTATTGCTTATTCTCCCTGTATCAACCACGGAATCGATATGAGCAAATCGCAGCAAGAAGAAAAACTGGCCGTGGATACTGGCTACTGGATCCTTTATCGCTTCAACCCGATGCTGGCTAAGGAGGGGAAAAATCCATTTGTCCTGGATTCAAAAGAACCAAAGCTTGACTATGAGACCTTCCTGAAGAACGAAATCCGTTATCGGTCAGTGCTGCAGGATTATCCGGAGATTGCCAAAAAACTATTTCCTCAGGCTGCAGAAGAAGCTAAAAAACGGTTTGAATATTATAAGAAACTGGCTGAAGGTTAATTTTTGCTGATGATTATTTCCATAGCATTTTCGGGTTTGAAAGTTGAACGGATCAGATCATTTAGAGTCGAAGGCTGGAGCTCATCAAGAGCTGTGAGAAATTGATTGTAGAAAGCAAGAGGTAGATTATTGGCCAAAAATAAGGCCAAGCGGTTAATTCTGGCGTCCCGAGAAAAGGCTTCCAGGAGGTAGTTGCTTCTGGCTAATAACTTGCCTGTTTCTATTTCCTTTTGCTTAAGGCCTGATTCGGCAAGATTATTAAAAATTTTTTTTAATGACTCGAGAGCAGAGGTGGCGGCCTGGTTTTCATTCTCCAGATAAGCCTGCAAGACTACTTTATTATCGATAACCTCAAGCCAACTGTTCAAATTGTAGGCCAGGGCATTTTCCTGTCTGAGCTGCCAGAGAAGTGATCCAGGTCCTTCACCGATAATTTTTTCTAGAAGGTAAGCCTGGGGGAAGATTTCTGAGACAGTGCCCGGGAAAACATAAGCCAGTAAAACTGCCGTCCCTGAGGGTCCTTGATAATTACCACAGTTAGCTGGAGCAGCCATTGAAATATTCAGAATATTTTCAGAAAAAACCGGAAGCTCGAATTTTTTGGCCGACATTTTTAGAGCGGAAAAATATTTTAAAGTCAGCTGGTTAATTGTCTCGATTTCCAGATCAGAAACAATGAGCAGGCTCAGGTTAACCGGGTTAAAAATCTTCTCATAGAATTCAGTGACATCCTTTTTAGAAATTGCTTTTAAACTCTGCTCGTTACCGAATAAAGATTGACTGTAAGACAGGCCAGGAAACAATCTCCGATGCAAACAAATCTTAGCTGAATCGACCAATCGGCAGTTTTCTTTCCTGGCTTCAGACAATAAACTTCTCTTGATGGAGTCTATCCGGGGTCCGGAAAAAAGTGGATTCTTAATGAGAGAAGTGACGATTTTTAAGGCCTTTTCCAGGTGTTCACTGAGGGTATCAATTTGAATAAAAGAAAAATCGGCTCTACTCCCGGCACTCAGATTGATGCCCTTAGAAACCAATTCAGCCAGTTTGTCTTCATCAGGCACTTCAGCCATAAGCCTGGTTGTCAGATAAGACAGCCCGGCTTTATTTTGGGGTTCAATTCTCTGACCACCGGGGAAAAGGATATAAATCGTAGTGATCTTTAAAGCCTGTTCTTGCTGATAATAAACTCTAAGGTTATGATCAGGCTGAAGCTCTTCAAAAGTAACTGGCTGGGTAAAAAGATTATAAGCCAGCAAGTGGCAAAAAATAATAAAGCCAAAAAAGACATTCCAGCCTGTTTTCATCTTTTCTCCGGTTTGATGACCACCCAGACCGGTTTTCCTTTATTGAAAAAGCGGTAGGCGATTTTTCTCAGGTCAGAAGAGGTCAGGGACCTGATTGAAGCCAAGTAGTTCTTTGTTTGATTTTCATTGACCAGAAGAAGATGTTTGGCTAAGGCCATCGCCAGACTTATAGGGTTTTCCAGTAATTTTTCTGATAACCAGGCAATCCTGTTTTTGCCACCCAGCAAAAAGTCTATCGACATTAACTGCTGACCAGGCAAATAATCTTCTGGAGAATAGTTCAATTCCGAAAGTTTAAGAAAAAAGTTCTGGAGTAGCCTCCTGGTTGTGGCGATCTTGTCCTCATCAGTATTGGCTGTAAGTAAAATCAGTCCACCCCGGGCGTAACTAAGGTAATAAAGGCTGACAGAACTTACCAGTTCCGGATAGCCAGCAAAGGCTGCATAGACGAGTGGGTTTAACCCGTGCCCCAGAATCTCTACCAAAACGTCCATTCCGAATTGTTCAGGCTGATCATATCCGGGCCCGACCAGCCCAGCCAGAAGATAGGCATCTGAAACATTCATCGTTAACTCAACCTGTTGACTTGAGCTGAGCAGTCGGGATTTAAAAGAAGTTTTAACCCTTGGAGAATTCCCAGCTTTTAGCCCGGATAAATGTTGATAGACAGTCTCTCTGACTATGGTCGGATCGAAATCCCCGATGATGACCAGGGCTGAGTTATCCGGATAAAAAAATCTTGAATAGATTTCTCTTAGATTTTTAAAAGAGGCCTCTTTAATTACCTTTTTATTTCCGAAGGCGGGCAATCTATAGCCAGATTCAGGAAAGACCAGCTCATAAACCTTAGCCAGGCCAACTTTCTGCGGATCTCTTTCTATTTCAGCCAGTTCCCGAAGAACGATATTTTTTTCTTTTTCCAGGTCTTCTTCAGTTATCTCAAAATTAAAAACTACCTCTTTTAATAAACCAAGAGCCAACTCAAGGAATTCCCCAGGCAGACAGATTTCAAAGAACATCAAGTCCTGCTCGGTGTGAGCATTGTAATACATACCATATTCGTGGAGAGTTTTAAGAAGTAAGTTGTCTTTTATCAGATTAGTCTGACGGAAAAGCAAACAATGCTCCAGGAGATGAAGATAACCGTTGGTTTCCGGAGTTTCCTCAACTACACCGGCTCTGACGGCCAGGACCAAGGTTGATAAAGAAGACTGAAAGTTTGGCAAAAGATAAACTTGGAGACCATTCTCGAGAGAAAATAATTGGTCGGAAGATAATCTCTCTTCCTGTTTAAAATTTTTGGAGGTTATAAAAGCCTTTGATCTTAATGGAAATATATACAGAAACACTGTCAAGGCAAATAAAATAAGCGATAAAAATTTTAACGCTTGTTTGATAATATTACTTACTCCTTTTAAAATATAAGAACAAACAAATAAAGAATCAAGTGGGCCAATTTATATGATTGAAATTTCCATTGTGTTAAAATAAAAAAATGAGCCAGAAAGAAAGAAAAAATCATATCCTGGTTGTGGATGATGAAGAAAACATCCGCAAATCTTTAAAAATGATCCTGGAATATGAAGGCTATGCTTTTTTGGAAGCAGCTGATGGTCTGGAAGCTAAAGAAGTTCTTGAAGAACACCTCGAAATCGACCTGGTGTTGCTGGACATAAAGCTCCCTGACATTGATGGTCTAATCCTGCTGGGCGAAATTAAGAAAAAATCATTCTCGCCTGAAGTTATCATGATCTCCGGTCATGGGACGATTCCCCTGGCAGTTGAAGCCACCAAGCTTGGGGCCTTTGACTTTCTGGAAAAACCTCTCCACCGAGAAAGGGTCCTTTTAAGCCTGCGGAATGCTCTCGAAGCTCGCAAGCTAAAGTCAGCCTATCTAGACATCAAAACAAGAACAGAGAAAAAATATCAGCTTATTGGCGAACACCCCTTGATGAAGAATCTCTGGCAGGAAATCTTAAAGATTGCCCCTACCAATGCTACTGTTCTCATCCAGGGTGAAAGCGGTACCGGAAAAGAACTGGTGGCGAGAGCCATTCATGCCCACAGCCAGCGGGTTTCTGAAAACTTCGTCCAGGTCAACTGTGCGGCCATACCGGAAGAATTGATCGAAAGCGAACTCTTCGGCCACGAAAAGGGAGCCTTTACCGGTGCTACCGAACGCAAACCGGGCAAGTTTGAATTGGCTGATGGCGGAACAATTTTCCTGGATGAAATAGGCGATATGAGCCTCAGAACCCAGTCCAAGGTCCTCAGAGTGCTGGAAGAAGGAGAAGTTCAGAGAGTGGGTTCAAGTAAAATTATAAAAGTGGATGTCAGGGTCATAGCGGCCACCAATAAAGACCTGAAAAGGGAGATGAGCCGGGGCCGGTTTAGAGAAGACCTTTATTTCCGTCTGAACGTTGTTCCGTTGTCTGTCCCACCTCTTAGAGAAAGAAATGAAGATATACCTTTACTGGTAGATTATTTTTGTGCTATCTTTTCTGAGGAAAATAACTTCAAGCGTAAAACGTTTTCGCCTGAAGCTCTAGAAATAATGAAAAAATATCCCTGGAAAGGAAATGTCAGGGAGCTGCGGAATCTGGTGGAACGCCTGATCATTCTAACGGAAAAGGATGTCATTAAACCGGAGGATCTTCCAGAACATCTTCTCCAAGAAAAGGACCTTTTTCTTCCGGATATGAGAAAAATCAAAACGCTTAAAGAGTTCAGGGAAGAAGCCGAGAGAAATTTCATCCTATTCAAGCTTAAAGTCAACAACTGGAATGTCTCGCGAACAGCTAGAGAGATAGACACTCCCAGAAGTAATCTCTACAAAAAACTTGAGCAATATGGTATAAAAATAACGGCTGGAGCAGGCGAGGCGGTCGCTCCTTCTTCAGATGATGAAGAAGGGGAGGAAAGTCCGAACTCCACAGGGCGGGATGGTCGCTAACAGCGACTCCGGGCAACCGGAGGAAAGTACCACAGAAAACATACCGCCCCGGCTTCTTCAGGGAGTCAGGGTAAGGGTGAAAAGGTGAGTTAAGAGCTCACCGCTCCGATGGTGACATCGGAGGCAGGGCAAACCCCATCCGGAGCAAGACCAAATTGACCCCGCTTGAGGATGGCCCGTCCGACGGGGTGGGTAGGTCGCTAAACCTGCTGAGCAATCAGCAGGGTAGACAAATGACCGCCGCTGCCTCAGGCAGTAACAGAACTCGGCTTATGTCCTGCTCCAGCTTCTTTTTTTTGACAAAACTGGTTTTTCTGATATAATTCATAGCGATCGCGGGGTAGAGCAGTCAGGTAGCTCGTCGGGCTCATAACCCGGAGGTCGCTGGTTCAAATCCAGCCCCCGCTACCATCTTTCCTTGCCTTAACTCTTCTCCGCTTTATCTTCCCTTTGATTTAATCCAGATATTCTGATATAGATGTCTTTTAATATCATAAAGGAGGTTGAAAATGTTTAAGCCTGAAATTTATCAACAGAGAAGGAAAAAGCTCAAAAATCGGCTGAAAACAGGTATCTGCCTGTTTCCCGGGAATACTGACAGCCCGATGAATTATCCGGCTAATGCTTATCCGTTCAGACAGGATAGCAGTTTTCTCTATTTCTTCGGCCTGGACTCTCCGGGTCTGGCTGGAATCATCGACATTGACGAAGGCCAGGAAATCATTTTTGGCGACGACGTTACCCTCGAAGACATCATCTGGGTCGGACCACAGCCTAAACTTAAAGATAGAGCCGCGGCCGTAGGGATAAAGAAGGTGTTGCCTGGAGCCCAGGTCTCGGATTACCTGAAAAAAGTCATAAACCAAAAAAGGACAATCCAATTTTTACCGCCTTACCGTGGAGAAATCACTCTTAAATTGTCAACCTGGCTGAACCTTCCGCCTGATAAAATCAAACTTTCAGCTTCAGTGGAATTGATAAAGGCCGTGGTGGCTCTGAGGTCGGTTAAAAATCAGGAAGAAATCAAAGAAATAGAAAAAGCCCTTCAGACAACCAGGGAAATGTATCTGACGGCTATCCCTGAAGTCAGACCAGACCGGAAAGAACAGGAAATTCTGGCTTTGATGGAACTCGTTCTTCGAGCTAACGGCTTATCCTTTGCTTTTCCCCCTATTGTCACCAAAAATGGCCAGATTTTTCATAAGACTACTTATGGAGATATTCTGAAGAAAGGGCGCTTTCTGGTAATGGATACCGGCGCTGAATCAGAGCTCCATTATGCCTGCGATATCACCCGTTCGATTCCAGTTGGTGGAAAATTCAATCAGAGGCAAAAGGATATTTATTCCATAGTTCTAAAAGGTCAGGAAGAAGCTATTAAATCGATAGCTCCAGGAGTTAAATATAAAGATGTCCATTTAAAAACTGCCAGAATAATGGCTGAAGGACTCAAAGACCTGCGTTTGATGAAAGGTAGCCTGGACGAAGCGGTGGAACAGGGTGCTCAGGCCTTCTTCTTCCCGCACGGTCTGGGTCATATGCTCGGTCTTGATGTCCATGATATGGAAAATCTTGGTGAAAACTATGTGGGTTATGACCGGAGAGTCAGTCGCAGTGAGCAATTTGGTTTTGCCTATCTCCGCCTGGCCAAGGCTCTTCAACCTGGCTATGTTCTGACGGTCGAACCTGGAATTTATTTTATACCTGCTCTTTATGCTCAGTGGAAAAAAGAGAGAAAATTTGCTAATTTTATTAACTACAAAAAAGTTGAAAAATTCCTGGACTTTGGCGGCGTCAGAATAGAAGATGACGTTCTGGTGACAGCTGATGGTCATCGAGTTCTTGGTCCCAGAATTCCAAAGAAAATTTCAGAGATAGAGAATCTGTTTAGCTAAGGGAAAAGAGGAAATAAAGTCAGATTAATCAGACTTACAGGATGGGAATAAGATATATTATGCTCAAGTGGTATGTGGTCAGCACCAAACCCAAAAAAGAGCTTCAGGTAGAAGCGCTTTTTACTCGGGCTGGGTTTAATGTCTATAATCCCCAATATGCTCAGGATTCAGTGATCAAACCATTTTTCCCTGGATATATTTTCCTGCGTTTTAATTATCCGTTACAATTCAGAAAAGTAATTTACACCCGGGGAGTCAGAAAGATTGTCGGTACTCGGGAAGGTCCGATTCCAATTGAACCTGAAGTAATTAATAGTTTAAAAGCCAGAGAAAAAAATGGCCTGATCGAATTGATGAAATATGGCGAGAACCCCTGTCCCGGAGATGAAATAATGGTTATGGAAGGACCACTCAAAGGTC
>Ga0315282_10002491_pt1 | contig 33774 bp, 33 predicted proteins | sample YL17G07_20_MG_FD_203693 | JGI IMG/M metagenome (GOLD analysis project Ga0315282, IMG submission 203693) | Sediment microbial communities from Yellowstone Lake, YNP, Wyoming, USA - YL17G07_20 | ecosystem: Environmental > Aquatic > Freshwater > Lake > Sediment | place: USA: Wyoming | collected...
CAGCGATGATGCCTTCCAGCGGTTCTAGGGCTATGCTCATTCTTCGAAAACCCACGAACGGTGGAGAGTAAGAAAGAACGATATGAAGGGCTGCGAGCACGGCGACCACGGTCAGGCATACACTCTTTCGTGCTCTCGGAGACATCATGTCCGCTCTACCGCCTGAACATATCGTATATCGGATACGGAACGGATGTAATATACCGATGACTCTGCTATTTGCCGGTAGATCGTTGAGCGATGTCGGCAATCGAAGTCACCGTAGTCTCCGGGAGAAGCCTTTCGCAGGCTCGAAGCCGTGAACTCGGCAAGTTTTCGATTGAGTATGCTCGATCAGTTGCGATTTGCGAACTTGACCCGGATGACATGGGCGAACTTGGTGTCTTGGAGGGCGAGAACGTTCGTGTGAAGACTGAATTCGGAGAGGTCATCCTCAGGGCAACTGTCTCCAAACAGGCTCCGCACAAGCGAGTCGCATTCATTCCCTATGGCGCTTGGGCAAGCATGCTCTTCGGAACCTCAACTCACACGTCCGGCATGCCAACTCTCAAAGGAGTCAAAGCGACAGTTGAGCGAGCCCCAGAAGAGAAAGTTGCAACTCTGCAAGAAATCACACGCATGAAGGCTGATTGACAATTGCCGAAATCAACACTGCAGGACGTTCTCTGTACCTTTTGCGCATCTGGCTGTGACAACCTCGAAATTACTTATGAAGGACGGATTGTGGACTCGGCGCGGAACGGCTGCGCAATCTCGGTAAGTAGATTCACGACCTCCGACAAGAACAGATTGCTCAAACCGCTCGTAAGGAAGGGCGGGAGGCTTCGCCCGACCACGTTCACGAGAGCGATAGATCGAGCGGCACGGATCCTCAACAATGCGAAGTACCCGTTGCTCTACGGATGGAGCCAGACATCATGTGAGGCCATATCGAAAGGGATCGAACTTGCCGAAGTTGTCGGCGGCCTGATCGATAACACCACAACGTCATGTCACGGCCCAACAATACTTGGCGTTCAGGATGCAGGCGAAGCAACGTCTACGCTTGGTGAAATCCGACACTCCGCTGACTTGGTTATCTATTGGGGATGCAACCCGGTTCACTCTCACCCGCGCCATACAAACCGTTACACGATCTTCAGCAAGGGAAGATTCCGAAAGACGAGGAAAGACCGAAAGCTAGTCGTTGTGGACGTGAGGAAGACAGATACCGCTAAGCTTGCTGACAGGTTCATCCAGGTCCAACCGAACGGCGACTACGAACTACTGACAGCGTTGAGGGCCGCCATCAACGGCGAAGAGATCGAGCAGGATGCTATCGCCGGAGTTCCAGTCGAGACGGTCGAAGAACTCGCGGACATGATGATGGAATGCGAGTTTGGCGCACTATTCTTCGGCCTCGGCCTCACGATGAGCGTAGGAAAGCATCGGAATGCTGAGGCCGCGCTGGCGCTTGTGAGAGACCTGAACTACGTAACGAAGTTCGTGACTGTTCCCATGCGTGGGTGGTTCAACGTAACCGGGGCCAATGAGGTCTCAACTTGGCAGACCGGATACCCGTATGCAGTGGACCTGACGCAAGGATATCCTAGGTTCAACCCAGGCGACACCTCGGCCATCGACGCGATCACTCGTGGCGAAGTGGACGCGGCGCTTGTAGTAGCATCGGACCCCGTTTCCCATTTCCCGAGGGAGGCGGTAAAGCACCTGCTCAGAATTCCCATCATTGTACTGGAGCCGAAGATAACCCCCACTTCTGAAGTAGCCGAGGTCGTTATTCCGTCAGCAATCATCGGGGTCGAAACAGCTGGAACAATATACCGGATGGACGGGGTCGCGCTCGAAGCCAGAAAAGTGATTGACCCTCCAGTAGGCGTGAGATCTGATGTAGAGATCCTCGACGCGATAATCAAGCGCGTCAAGAGGATGGGAGCGAGACGCTGATGCCTGAACTTCTCATTCGCAATGGGTACGTCTTCGACCCACTGAATAGGATCGAAGGAGAGCGAATGGACATTGCAGTCAAGGACGGCAAGATAGTTGAAAGCGTAGGCCGAAAGGCACGCGTGTTAGACGTTTCAGGCTTGACGGTGATGCCCGGAGGCGTCGATATTCACTCGCACATCGCTGGGTCAAAAGCTAACTGTGCGAGGATGATGCGTCCGGAAGATCATTCCAAAGATCCTGAAGCCAAGACGAGGCACACCCGTTCCGGGGTCGGGCACACCGTCCCATCGGTGTTCACAACCGGCTACCGATATGCAAGAATGGGCTACACAACCGTCTTTGAGCCTGCCACACCGCCGCTTACAGCTCGACACACGCATGAGGAACTGAACGATATCCCGATTATCGACAAGGGGTGTTTCCCGCTCTTCGGGAACAACTGGTTCGTTATGGAATACGTCAAGCAGGGGAGAATTGAGGAACTTGCCGCCTACGTAGCCTGGATGCTTGAAGCGACAAAAGGGTACGCAATAAAGATCGTAAACCCAGGCGGGATCGAAGCGTGGCGCTGGGGACACAACCTCAGACACCTTGACGACACTGTTCCTAACTTCGATGTCACCCCAAGAGAGATTGTGAAGGCCCTATGCCAAGTGAACAAGCTCTTGGATTTGCCGCACGCGGTCCATATTCACCCTAACGGGCTCTCCGAGCCAGGCAATTACCAGACAACGCTGGACACAATGGAATGCGCCCGAGACTTCCAGAGAGAAGGACGCCCGGCCATGCACGTGACGCACGTACAGTTCACAGGTAGGAAAGGATGGTCTTGGCCGGAGGTGAGGTCTGGCGCGCCGGAAATTGCTGACTACGTGAACAAGAACGATCATGTCTCCATCGACCCTGGCCAGCTGATCTTCACCAACGTGACCTGGATGACCGCTGACGGTCCAGCCATGTTTGCCCTGTTCAAGCTCACGAAGACGAAATGGTTCAACGCCGACGTGGAAGCAGAAACAGGCGCTGGCATAGTGTCGGCAACTTACAAAAAGAGCAACTACGTCAACGCCATGCAGTGGGGGATTGCCCTCGAGCTTGCGCTCCTCGTGAAGAACCCATGGAAGATCTATCTGACCACCGATCATCCAAACGGAGGGCCATTCACGTCGTATCCGCGGGTAATCTCGTGGCTCGTGAGCAAACAGGCGAGACAGAAGCTCATCGACAAGATCAACAAGACCGCGAAGAGACGACTCAACTTACCTGGGATCGACAGAGAATACTCCCTCTATGAGATCGCGACAATAACCCGAGCCGCAACCGCCAAATCGCTCGGCCTCGAAGCCAAAGGCCACCTTGGATTCGGCGCAGATGCAGACATTGCGATCTACGACATCGAACCCACGAAGATAGACCCGGCGAAAGAGTACAAGCACGTGAGGAAGGCCTTCGCTCATGCAGCCTACACCATCAAGGACGGACGCATCGTTGTCAAGAAGGGTGAAGTCGTAAGGAGCGTCCGAGGTAGAACCTTCTGGACGAGGCCAAAGATCTCCGAAGACATCAAGAAGACCATGATGGCTGATTTGGAGTCGAAGTTCGACGATTACTACACTGTCCGCATGGCAAACTATCCGATTGAGGAACGCTACCTGACTGCGTCGCAGGTCATCACAACGAGCGCAGGTGTCTAGAAATGGCCGATCTTATGATCACCCCTGTCCGGCAGTTCAAGATCCCCGTTACAGCCGAATGCATCAGCCCGGACTTCGTTGCAGAAAAGTCGCTAAGGGAGATTGAACTGACACAGATTTGGGAGGGAAACCGGAGGGTCAAACTAGGATCACTCTTCAAAGTCGGGGGCGAGATTGGACGTATACCTGATGATTGCACCATCAAGATTGTCGGAAACGTGACCGCTGTGAGGCGAATAGGTTACAAGATCTCTGGCGGGTCGATCCAAATCGATGGCGACGCCGGGATGTACTTGGGAGAACGAATGCAAGGAGGAACGATCACCGTAGCCGGCAACGCTGGTTCCTGGCTTGGAACCCAGATGCGTGACGGCCAGATTGAAGTGAAAGGGAACGCAGGAGACTCCATTGGGGGTTCCGTGCGAGGAGGAACCAAAGGGATGCGAGGGGGCACGATAACGATTCACGGCGACTGCGGCACCGAAGCAGGAGCCTGGATGCAGAACGGAGTGATCAGGATAAAGGGGAACTGCGACCTCTACGCGGGCATCCACATGAAGAAAGGCACAGTCCTCATTGAGCGTGCCTGCCAAGGCCGCGCCGGCGCACAGATGACAGGCGGAAAGGTCATCGTGCTCGGTAACTTGGGCGGGGTCCTGCCTAGCTTCCAGTTGGAGGAGATACGTGAGAGAACAAAGGCTGGTGATGAGAAGATACCCGGTCCGTTCTACGTCTTCAGTGGAGACGTGAACGAGGGAGGAAAGGGCCAGCTTTTTGCTCGAACATCTGAAAATGCCGACCTGAAATGGAACGAAAGATACCTTGAGATGTAAATCAAGATGACGATTAGCGTCAACAAACATGCGATGAAAATCGTGAAGGAAGTTATTGCCCGCAAAGACGAGTTGCAGGTCAAAGTTGAGAAGCGCCCGAAGGGAGCGACGATCATTGATGCCGGCGTTGCCGCTCCTGGAGGATACCAAGCCGGTCTGATGGCCGTGAGGCTCTGTATGGCGGGGCTGTGTAACGTTTCACTTAGCTCTCGGACATACGGCGATTTCGATCTTCCAACCGTGAATGTGGTAACTGATCAGCCATCGATCAGCACGTTGGCCTCCCAATTCGCCGGGTGGGACATCAAAATGGGCGAGTACTTCGGCATGGGCTCGGGACCTGCGCGGGCACTCGCTCTAAAACCAAAGGACATCTACGCTGAGATCCAGTACGAAGACAAAGCAGACACCGCAATCATAGTGCTGGAATCGGACAAGTTACCCCCGGATGAAGCGATCTCATACATCGCCTCCGAATGCGGCGTTAGACCGTCAAGGGTCTACGCTTTTGTGACTCCCACGAACTCGGTGGCAGGCGGGGTTCAAGTTTCAGGGAGAATAGTGGAGATAGGGATCTACAAACTGAGAAGACTCGGTCTCGACCCGAAGAAGATCATCTACGGGTTCGGCTCAGCTCCGCTTCCTACAATCCATCCAAAGTCGGCGAGAGCGATGGGGCGAACCAACGACGCACTCTACTACGGCGGGGAGACATACTACACTGTGAACTTCGAAGACGACGAGAAACTCAAAGAGATCGTCTCAAAATCCTCATCCACAACGGCAAAAGAATACGGCAAGCCGTTCTATGATGTGTTCAAGGCCGCGGGGTTTGACTTCTACAAGGTCGACCCTAACCTTTTCGCACCAGCTGTGGTTTCAGTGAACAATATCAGAACTGGACAGACATTCAGATCAGGTCACATGAACGCGGACGTGCTAAAGGAAACTATGGCGATTAGTACTGCTTGAGCGGAACTCCTCAGGCTTCTACTTGACTATCTTCGAAGCGACCTCTATGGCCTTCACTGCGTCTTCGACGGTTATCTTGGGTTTCTGACGCTTGAGTATACATTGGACGAAGTATTCGTCGAGTTGGTAGTGACCCCATACTCGGGTTCCTCCTTCCCTGAACACCCATTCTTGACGCTCGGGGTTCTGCCCAATCAATGTGAGCGAGTCGTTCCAGTTTGCTTGCAAGTTGCAAGTCTTGTCTCCGAAGACCTCAAGCCTGCTTGTGCCGGCGACGGGCGCCACCATCGAGCTGAAGTGCAACGCACCAACGGCGCCAGTTGAGAACCTGACCAGCCCCATGGTGTTGTAGGACTTAATTCCTCCATATTCCTTCAGTGTAGCGTAGCTTGATTTCCATTCGACCTCGGTGACATCAGCGTTTAGCAGCCATCTTAGGAGATCGATTGACCATACGGACAATGTGAAGTCGGGGTAACCTCCGCTCTTCTCAATGTTCCATGCCCATGAATCGGCCGGCCACTGCATAGCAAGGTCCTTGGCTGAGATGAATTCCCTAAACGAAACGGCGGCAGGCTTGCCGATCTTTCCTGCGTCGATCAGCTCCTTCGCCTTCACATAGTTCGGTGTGAACCGGAAATTGAGAACCGGCATCAACGTGACTTCGGCCGTCTCTGCTTCCTCTCCGAGCTTCTGGGCCTCAGCCACTCGTGGTGCTAGAGGCATCTCACAGAGGACATGCTTCCCTTTGCCTATTGCCTTCATAGACATCTCATAGTGGAAGGGTGTCGGAACCGCCAACACGACCGCCTGTACTCTCGGATCATCAAGCAACTGATCGTAGTCAAGATAGTACTTGACGTGATACTTGTCTGCGTATTTCTTGACGCGCTCTTCTATACGGTCTCCAAGCGCTACTAGTTCGGATCCAGGGATCTTGTTGAATGCGGGAACATGCGCTTGTCCTCCCACGAAACCTGCGCCAACGACAGCGACACCGACTTTCTTGTCCAACGCATTATCCTCTTGCCAAGTGGCCGGACAAGCCGAGACTTGCTCAAGTATTAAGCCTTATCAAATACCATACCTCGGCTGGAGAACTAGCTTGAGATTAGTGTCGTTCGAATTCCACGGCGAGCAAAGACTCGGCGCGCTAGAGAATCTGGGCGTAATTGATCTTGGTCGAGCACACGAGTTGTTCCCGTCAGAATCTAGAGGAATGCACGGGAATGAACCGAGCCATTTCCCGCAAAGAATGGTCGATTTTCTCGAAATTGGAGAAGACATCAGAAATTATGCCTTGAGCCTAATGAATCGTATTCATATGCTGCTACCAAAACGCTCGAATGAGCTACAGCAACAGAAAGTATTGCTTAACACTACTGACCTGCGCATTTTTCCCGCCAGTTCCTGTTCCTAGAAAGATAATCTGCCTAGGAGTGAACTATAGGGATCATGCAGAGGAGGCTCATGTTCCCATCCCTGAACGACCCATAATCTTCTCCAAGCCGAGCACAGCCATCGTTGGCCCGGAAGATCCAGTGATCTACCCAAAGACCTCAACCCAGGTCGACTATGAAATAGAACTCGCGGCCGTCATAGGAAAACGCGGCAAGAACGCATCGGAGTCAGATGCCTTTGATCACATCGCCGGGTATACTGTGCTGAATGACGTAAGCGCAAGAGACATCCAGTTTGCGGACAGGCAATGGTTCAGGGGGAAGGGCTTCGACACGTTCGCACCTACTGGCCCTTGCCTGGTCCTTCGCGAACAACTGAGCGACCCGCATAATCTGAAGATGGAATTGAGAGTCAACGGCGAGGTAAGGCAGAGAAGCACGACTGCGAACATGATCTTCAAGATCCCACAATTAGTCACGTCCATCTCAAGCGTCATGACGCTTCAGCCAGGAGACATCATCGCAACGGGAACACCCGCAGGCGTAGGATTCTACGCCAAACCTGAAAAGTGACTGCTCAAACCGGGAGATCTCATGGAGGTCGAGATCGAAGGAATAGGTGTCCTCAGAAACAAGGTCGTCAGTGCCGACTGAAGACCCGGCCTCAGCCTTCTCTTGCGGCAGACCTACCAGATAGTCCGAAGCACGTCCGCCGGCCCTTCCCCAACGACTAGTCTGAAGTATTCCGATTCTTCGGATCGAACCGCTTCCAGTCTGCCCCGCGCCAAGATCCGCTCCCCCTGGCGCGCCTGTTCTGTAAAACGTCCGCGAAACGACACCACTTCACTAGGGCTGCGAGAGGGATCCCCTACAATAACCTGTACTTGTTCAAGCAAGTACCGGCACGGAGTCAGGAGGCTTTCCCTATCGTCCGCCACTTGGGCCGACACCGTGTATTCCCCGATGGGCGTGAATCTCGCCTCACCGTAGCGCTCGGTGATTTCCTCCCAATTCTTGACACATCGAATGAAGTAATCGTGACGCTCGAAAGTGCCCTGAAACATTTTCCGGCGTTCCTGCAGCTCGAAGTCTCTGAAAGTGATGGCTTGCTGCAAGTCCCGCTTCGCTAACAGCCTCTTCAGGTCGGGGGTGCGGTATGCGTGAAAGCTCTGATCCTCTTCTAGGAGAGCACGCAGGGCTTGTTGGACACGTTTCGCGGATGCTACGCCGTAGACCATGATGTCAAGGTCCGAATCTTCTCTATGCAACCCCACAAGTAGCGAGCCAGAGAGACCAAAGCGCCCCATAGGGAGTCCGGACTCCTGCGTGAGAGCTTTGACCAGTCTTGTTGCGCTTGCTTCAAGCCGATCTATCCGTTTTGAACGCAAAAGTGCTGCCAGGCGCTGCTGGGGCGTGTAGACGGTCTGTATGCTGTCTTTGGGCACTCCTTGTAGTTCACGACCTTGCACCTTATCATAGTACAGGTAGCGAGGCCACCTCTTCTCCAGCAAAAGACGCCTCTTTCCCAGGTTGTAGACTTTCACGTACCTAATTCCGTCTCGCGATCTCGCGCCTCGGCTGTCGGGATAGTAGCGAAGGTACGCGACTATCCTATCAGGAGGATGCACGAGGCCTTTCACATCAAAGCGTAGACCATCTGAGGTCCGCAAGAAGTCTCCTTCTCTGGCTCTCATCTCAGACATCAACCAGAAGGCATAGTGTAACTCCAGACCCTATCCTTGACAGAAGTGAACTCCCCAAATCAACCGGGGGCAGCGAGCAATTTTGTCTGAATATGTCAGGTAAGGGGCCACTTAAGGAGATTCGCTCTCTCTGCCGCGATTAGTACTGGCGTGAGGACCAGTGCGCAAACGACAGCTACTAGAACGCGAGAACCGGGGTCGAGGAAAGTGTATGGAATGAAAAGTGCGGGAAGCATTTCCTTCGTCAACCCGAAGAAAGGCTCAGCCTCGAGGAGGAAGACCAGATTTCCCGTTGCTCCATCCATCTCTGTCGCGATTAGAGAGACCAAGCCCACGACAGGCGTCAGCGCCTTCACGCTCTGACGATTACCTATCTGACGCTTCACAAGTATGGAGACCGGATAGACGAGAGCCAGCGCGATCACTTTGTCCCAGTTGGCGTACAGGAACATGCTTGGTCCAAACGGATGAAGGAAGAAAGCGACTAGAATCGCTGCGAACAAGACTATCACCATCTTCCATTTGGATTTGAACAACATTCCTGCACCGAACGCACCGATGACGCCTGGGATCCACGTTGCTAACCCTAACACTGCGGTCGACGGCCAGATTACACTTGAGACGATTCCTCCGATGAAGGCAGCAAACATCCCTCCCCAAGGCCCCAGGAAGATGCCCTCTGAGGGTTTCACCACGGCACCCGCGGAAGGGCCGTATGGAATCAGAGGCAGCGCCGTGAGAACAATGTCAAGCGCCGCAAAGGCGCTGACGAGCGCAATCAATTTCGTGGTCGGGACGCGTGTTTTTGTCACTGAGCATCACCGATCGCATCAGACGCAGCCGTTTGGCCTAACTAATACTTATCTTTGTTCCGAGTATTGATCCGCAGGCGCACAGCGTACTGGATGCGGTGTAACTCATCAGGACTGGACAATGATACCCGCAGAGATCTCTAGGAAACGCATAGTCCCGCTCGCGGCAACATTCGCTGTAGTCTACGGAATCCTCAGATTGATGCCGATCTTCATGGTAATTGGGGGATCTGGGCGTGTCTTTAGCACAACAGAATTTCTTGCGCCCCTCCTAGGGATCTTTTTGGGTCCCTACGTGGGAGCTGTCGCGGCGATCGTCGGGACCTTCTTGGGCATTATGTTCACTGGTCGGATGAACTTCTTTGGCCTGGATTTTCTCCCAAGTATGATCAATGCTCTCGTGTTGGGCTTGCTGATGCGGAGAAGGCCAGCTCTTTCCATTATCATATACTCAGCCTTGCTGGTGCTATTCTTCGCGCACCCGTCGACACTACACTTCGTTTCAATTCCGCTCTTAGGCAGGACGATCATGTTGCCTTTCGTCTGGCTCCACATCATCGTTTGGATACTGCTTGTGTCACCACTTGCCATGAAGTCTGTTGGGTGGATACAAGGCGACTCTGAGAGGAAAAGGGTGAGCGCGGCTTGCCTTCTGTCGCTGATTGGTACGACGGCTCAGCAACTCACAGGAACACTTCTCTTCGCGAGCATGGCAGTGCCTCTAATGGGCATGACTCCGAAAGCCCTAGACGTCGTATGGACGACAGTGTTCTTAGCTTACCCAATAGAAAGATTGGTGATAATCCTGCCTGCCGCGACAGTGGTCACTGCCGCAGTAGTCAAGGCCGTCAAGAGCGCAAAATTGTTTCAGATGCCAAGCCGAACCGTGGCACCATGAGCAGCAGAGGAGCTGACGATATCGATCAAACCGATCAGAAAGTGTAGCCTGAGTGAGATCAATGTCGACGAGATATGATGAGATTGCTGTTGCGTTGCAGCTCGCTCTTCTGCTGGAAGTTAGCGCGTATCCCAAGCCTGGAAACATCCACAGAACACAGGACTTCCAGAACACACGATTCGAACACTTTCTGGCCTCTTCCGCGGCATTGGGACCGCACTTTCGTCTCGCGGCTATACGCGGACATACACCAGCCGGGTCGACGCGGGGCCGGGGACTCGCAATTGGGGAACGAATCAGATGCACAGTGGAATCATGCTCTGAATGGCAACACGGAGGCAACACTAGCCTCGGTGCAATTATGCTATTGATCCCGATGGCTTACGCAGCAGGAATGGGGCCTCTTCGGTCGACCGTGAGACCACTGGAAATCAGGAAGAACTTGAGGAGAATCATGCATGGAACAACATCGACGGATGCGGTTAACGTGTACCGAGCAATATCCTACGCCTCTCCTGGCGGCATGGGAAAGGTGCCTGAACTTGACGTTAATGATGCAAACTCGATCGCAAAGATTCGCAAGCAGAACCTCTCGCTGCTTGACATATTCCGCATATCATCACGATATGACACGATATCATCGGAATGGGTCAACAATTACTCCGTGACATTCGACATTGGACTGCCGCATTTGGTTCGGGAGTTGCACGCAACAGGCGACGTTAACACTGCGGTTGTCGACACCTACCTCAGAATACTATCTCAAATCCCAGACACGTTGGTCGCTCGTAAGTTGGGAATAGACAGAGCGAAGGAGATCTCCCTTCGAGCGAAACGAGTTCTGAAGGCTGGCGGAATGAAGAGCGCGAGCGGACGCAAGGCGGTCTGGAGAATGGACAGGACTTTGCAGAGGTCAGATCATCGATGCAACCCGGGTACGACTGCGGACCTCACGGCTTCTGCGTTATCGGTGCTGTTGCTGAGCGGGTACAGACCTTAGTGCCGCCTGCTTGTTGTTCTGCCTGATACAGGCCTGAGGATTACCAGAGGTCTGTGTTCCACCTGCTCGAGCATATCCCAGTCAACCTCCGTTAACCCGACACCAAATCGGATGGCCATGTCCCATGCCGTTCTTCCGGCTCCGTAGCCTCGAGCCTTGTTGGCGAGACCCGCTACACGCAACGCGTACTCTAAAGTAACCTCTGAGCCTGCCCAAGCGAGTGGGGTGGATCTTGCCCTCCACTTGAGAGTCCGGCCTATCACATACGCGAAGAAACTAAGGTCGACTATGCCTAGAATATCAGTGGGCCGAGAGGCCAAATGAACCCCGCAATGAGAGTAGGTCTTGTCGCTGTCCACGATCGTTACAACAATGTCCCTGTCCAGTTCGTTGGCGATTGTCTTTCGGATCTCTTCTGCAATGCGTCTGGGAGATTCGAGCGGCAAGCTAGCGAATGAAAACGGCAGATTGGTTGTGTCTATTCCCCCTTCGGAGAATGGGCGGAGAGCTTGGAGCAGGCCCGAGTGTTCGAGACAAACCTGCTTATGCTTAGCCCCCTCAGAGAGCGGGTAGTTTCTTAGGCGCGTAATGTTGGCAGGCTTCATGTGACAAAGCCGACCCAGAGCGAATCCCCACATCAGCCTCATCCAGGTGTTTGCCAAGTTTTGCGCCAGGGGTCCAGGCCTGGACTTGGATTCGTCGACGATTCGTCCCTGAGCGACCGCCAACGCCTTCTCTGAAATGGCCAAAATGTCACCGTCCTGCGATCCTTTGGAGATCGATTCGAGGATTATCTTCCGATAATCGTCGCCAGGCCTCCAGTACCTTGTTCTGATTGCTCGCGCAACGATCTTCATGTGTGGGCTCGCCGGCGCAGGCCTGTGACCTATTTATTCCGAGCTGACATGTAGGAGGCCAGGAGTATTTCTCACTTGAAAATCGGCATTATGACCCGCGACCAAGACGCATGGTGTTCCTCAAGGCTCAAGGAAGCCTTTGTTCGTAAGAAGGTCGAACCTGTAGCGTTTCGGTTCGACGATGTGACAGCGCGGATCGAGTCAGTTCCAGAGTTCTCTCTCAAAGGAATGGACATTCTCAATGACTTGTCAGCGATTCTGGTGAGGCCGATCGGGCGAGGATCTCTGGACGAGATAATCTTCCAGATGGATAGCCTTCACAAAATGGCGAGGCATGGAATGCCCGTCATCAATCCTCCGGCCGCGATTGAGAAGGCTGTGGACAAGTACTACGCCCTTGCTCTACTCAGCGAGCATGGTCTACCCGTACCCCGGACGGTCGTAACAGAAGATACCCGCGAAGCCATACGGGCTTTCAGAGATTTCGGGGGCGAAGCCGTGATCAAGCCGGTCTTCGGATCCAGAGGCATCGGCGTCGCAAGGATTGGCGACGAAGACATCGCCGAACGCGTGATGAGAACGCTGAGGTTCCACAGACACGTATTGTATGTTCAAGAGTTCATCCGTCACGGAACACGTGACATCCGCACATTCGTCATTGGAGGCAAAGTTGTAGCAGGCATTTACAGAGTCTCAACCTCTTGGAAGACAAATGTAAGCAGAGGAGCCGTGCCGAAAGGATTCCAAGTCGACCCTGAAGTGGAGGCGCTTGCAGTGAAGGCGGCAGCAACTCTAGGGTGCAAGATCGCAGGCGTCGACATCATGGAGAGCGAGCAAGGTCTCCTCGTGCATGAAGTGAATTCTCAACCCGGCTGGAAAGGGCTGCAGACCACCACGAATATACGGATAGCCGACGAGATCGCGACGTTCGTGATTCAAGAAGCGAAAAAGTGAGCTGGACGACGCTAATGGGCAAGAGGAAATAGGTAGTCAGTACCTTGAGCTTCAGGCGACCCGACCAAGATTCTGTGATGGACCCCTGATGATGAGCTGATTCTCTCAAGCTTCCCCCTACATGAGACCGTTTCTCCTTCGGCCGCTACGTCTGCATACAGGCTTTCGTAGCTGACTATTCGATCCACCGTGGAAACAGCGTGGCTACCCTTGAGATTCATCGATTCAACTTGGTAGATGGCGGGCATGAACAGGCTTTCATTGCCGGAGGCTATTCTAGCGGTGGCATCTACAATTCCGAGCGGAGTGTACAGTTCATCACCATAGTGCTGGCGCATTTCGATCTCTGTGTGAACCGGATGAACTGAGAATCCTGTCTCCTCAAATGTTCCAATATTCCATTTCCGTGCTAGCAGAGTGACAACACTGCGTCGCGCGAGCGGAGTTGACTTCAGTCTCTCAGCTATCCACTTTTCCCGAGACGCTCCTGCAAGTCTTCGAATCGCACCAGAGGGGGAACCCATCAGCGTCTTGACAGCGGCCTTGACTCGAAGCGCATTGTCGTATCCATAGACGACGAGATCGATGTCAGAGAATGTCGGATCATGTATGCGAGCAAGAATCGAGCCAGTTGGACCGAGAGAATCTTGTGGTACCCCTGCCTTTTCCGAGATCAGTTCTGTCAATCTGAGAGCTTTGCTCTCCAGCTCGTCTCGGTTTTGGCCGCTTCGAAGTTCAAGCAGCCTCGTCTCAGGACAGAGATGTTCGGCAATTCGGTCCGTCGGCACGGCTGGCAGCGAGATCCTGTCCACAGTCGATTCGAAAACGTATTGCGGCGCCTTTTCCCGGAGGAACTGCATCGAATCCAGGACCGAGGGAACATTGTAGTGTTCCAGGGCTCTGCGGTACCGAGAATGACCTAGTCTCCACTTGCCTCGTTCATCCGGAACGTACTTCAGATACGCTATGACGCGGTCCGGCGGATGGATATTTCCGATGACCGTGAAGATGAAACCTTCAGGAGTAATGAGGTAGTCTCTGTCCCGAAAGCAACGCAACACAAGTTCCTGCTCCGTGCAACTCATATCGAGAGGATCAATCTCGATCGGTAGCTCTGGCACACGAGCGTATCATTGCTTCCTTTGAGGGTTCGCTGTGGATCTGACGTATTTGCCATATCTCGCAAGAGCATACATGGCCCTAGCAGCCCTTTCTGGTGTCTCATAGGCCGGAATGCCGTACTTTTCAAATCGCGTACGGAACTCCTCCGCCATTTCCGTTCCTCCAACATCGCACGCAAGGATCGGCTTCGTGTAGCCCTTGTGAGTCTCAGCAATCGCTTGGACCACGTCATCAAGAATCGGTGGTGCCTGATGAAACGCCATTACGAGAGCTCCGTCCACCTCAGGGGCATCCATGAGAATACGGAGGACTTTCGCGAACATCTCGCTCGTGCCCTGACCGGAAAGATCGAGAGGGTTGGACCCCGTCATTATTCTGAGCAGCTCGCCTTTTGCTTTCATCTCCTCAAGCTTCCTGAGCGTGGTTTCGGATAGACTGTCGACTCTCAAGCCCGACTCGTTACAAGCGTCAGCCGCTATTACTCCTGGCCCGCCCGCGTTCGTGAGAATCGCTATACGAGTTCCAGACGCTGGCTTCTGAAACTGGAGAGCTCTGCCCATGTCAAAGAATTCTTCCAGCGTCTGGGCCCTCACGACTCCAGATTGAGTGAATGCCGCATCGTAGATCTTGTCAACTCCGGCGAGCGCTGCGGTGTGGGAGGCTGCCGCGCGTGCGCCTGCTTCAGTTCTGCCGGATTTGAAGGCGACGATAGGTTTCGATTTTGTGAATCGTCGCGCGGAGTCGATGAACTCGCGTCCTCCTTTGAGGCCTTCAATGTAGAGTAGGACGACCTTCGTTTTCTCATCTCGGGTGAAGAAGTCAAGCAGCTCATGCTCGTCCACATCGCACCTGTTTCCCAAACTCACGAATGTTCGTACCCCCATCATATTGCCTGCCATGTAGTCGAGCGCCGCGGCTCCGAATCCTCCGCTTTGGCTGATTAGGGAGATATACCCCGGGAGAGGCCGAGGAGTTGCCACCACTTCCCTGCCATTAGAGAGCATCTTCACTTCTGGAAGGAAGAGTGTGTCCATTCCCGAGTAGGGGTCGTATATTCCCAAGCAGTTCGGTCCGATTATCCTGATACCAGTCTCTGTTCTTGTCTTGTCTAGTTTCTCTTCAAGTTCAGTGTTGCCCACTTCCCGGAAGCCAGATGAGATTACGATCGCAGCCTTGGCGTTCTTGGAGGCGCCCTGTTCTATTACGCTTGGAACTCCTTCAGCAGGAATCACAACAACCAGTGTTTCGACGTCTTGGGGAAGATCACGCAGAGATGCGTAGCATTTCTGTCCTAGGATGGTGGGGTACCTAGGATTCACAGGGAAGAGCTCGGCTTTGAGGTGCCCTCTCTGCTTGTTCTCAATGAGATTATGGGCAATGATGTTCCCGACTTTGTTGGCAATGGGAGACGCGCCAATTATCGCTATGGAGCGAGGATCAAAGAAAGCTCTGAGTTCTTCTACTCGTGAGGCCATAGTTCCTGCTGAGGTCAACGAGGCATTTAAGCTAAGTCAAGCCTGAGCTGTGGCATCCTATGTTCGCCGAGACCCGCGGTTTGAGGGCTTTGTCTCTTGTTCTTTGATCCGTGACTCGATGTACTCTTTCACTTTCTCTTCGCTGTACTTCTTGGCTTCCTGCTGTTTCTGCAGGTGCTCCTTGATGGTGTGCAGTAGGTTCTCCATGGTGAATGGCTTCACTATGTAGCCGTCAGCACCTCTGTTCACAGCCTCGATTGCGTTCTCCAAGAGACGGATAACCGGTTATGATGATTCTCACCATCTTCGGAGTAGTCTCTCCCAGCGCTTTCAACAGGTTTGCACCGTCCATGTCTGGCAGGCGTATGTCGACTAATGCTAGGTTGTAGAATCCGGTCTTGGCTTTCGTGATCGCTGCCTGTCCGTTCTCTGCGGTATCGACTTGACATCCCTCCTCCTCTAAGATCGCTTTCAGTGATTTTCGTATGCCTTCTTCGTCGTCGACTATCAGGATCCTTGCGCCTTCCATCTCCTTCATTCCCTATTCCTCACTTCTCCCCGTTCAAGGTTCAATCCGATCGAAATCGTTACAATGCAATTTGGCCCATTTTCGATGATAGAGGTTCTTGGCGATCATTCTCTCCATGACCATGGCGCTTGCACCCAGCAATTGTTGGAGCGCCTCGTGGAACAGCCCAAGCTTCTCAGGGATCTCTTCGCGTCTGATCCGGTAGCTCTTCTCTACGCGGCTGTAGATGGCAGCCCGTACGAGCTCGCCGGGCACGAGTAGAGCATCATCAATGGCCTGAAGCAGAACCTCCCGGAATGCGGCTGAGCTAGCCATGGGACGCGCCTACTTTGCCGATTGAACACCGAGGACCTGAGGCCAGCATAGGGGTGCCGAAGGGACCTGGATGCTCTAATCGCATAGGTCAGGGAACCCGGGTAACGACTACCAGATCCCAGCTATCTTCTGATGCGTATTCGTCTTATAACGCATTCGCGGCCTGCCGATATCGAGAGAGGTTCTTCACATCGAGGACAGTTGAACGTCGGGACCATTGTGTGAAATTGCTCATCGTTGAGATACGATAATGGACCGTCGTATCCACAACTCTCGCACTTGCCACGTCCTGGTGTCTGCTTGATCGTGAACTTAGAGCCTTTCGCGATCGTCTTGTCTGTGAGGACCTTGTATGCAAATCGAACCTGCTCGATACCAAGGAACGTCAGATCGCCGATTTCGACTTCAACCTCGATGACCTTCATGGCGTGCTGTTTCTCAGCCTCGCTTAGCACCGCCTCGACGATCTGGCTCGCCCTTGAGAACTCGTGCATGGACCGTCAACGTTCGTATTGGCTTACGAGCTCGGTCTGATGCCTAATGCTGATGCAACTTCCTTACCGCCTTCGCCGGTTCTGCAGTTGGTGAGAACGACCGATGTTTTCACATTGATGCTACGCACATCGCCAGCCAGTTTGCCGGTGTCGACCCCCATGGGGCGGGCAAGGTCGATCTTGTTAATGACAGCCACATCAGCGTTTGCGAAGATGAATGGATGCTTCACGACCATATAGGGCCCCTCGGTTACACTTATCACGACGACCCTCTTGTCCGAGCCAAGTGGAAAATCAGCTGGGCAGATCAGGTTCCCAACATTCTCGATGAAGAGCAAGTCAAGAGCCGTCAAGTCGAGCTTCCCAAGCGCCCTCTTCACGAGGTTTGCATCCAAGTGACATTCACGGCCGGTGTTGATCTGTACAGTCTGGATTCCGAGTCTCTCTATGCGTTCGGAATCGATCTTGGATGTCAAGTCGCCCTTGAAAGCTGCTATCCGATACCTCGATTTTAGCAGTCGGACAAGCTGTTCGATCAGAGAGGTTTTTCCTGCTCCGACCGATCCCATCACGTCGATGGCACTTATGCCGTGCTTCTGTAGTTGTCTTCTGTTCTCTTCGGCTATGAGATCGTTGGCTCGCTTCAGGTTCTCGTCCAGCTCGATGTCGAAGATCTCCCCTGGCTCGCTTTGAACAGTGTATGTCATAGCAGATAGCCTACAAAGGCCAATCGCGATCTCTGAGTTATGAGGTTGTTGCGAGCCAGTTGCGATTTGCCACCCACCAGAAGTCGTCCCAATTGCTGCCGGGGTAGCGGGCAGACCATGTGTGAGCTCTATATCTGTCGGTCACAGTTATCAAACAGCACCTCAGATGAAGGACAGCGTATGAACGCAAACGAACTCGCAGAGCCACATCCAGTCTATTTCGTCTCTACTGGGCCTTGTCTGCCGAGAATCCCACCCATGTGAAGTGATCCTGTTTGACCGACGAGTACGTATCAATGGCACACGGCGCCGGTGGCTCGGCGATGGACGCACTGATCAAGCGATACATAGTGAAGTACCTTGGCGGGAGCACGGCTGAGGTTCCGCTCGAAGCGCTTGACGACGCAGCCGTCATCAACGGAATCGTTCTCAAATCTGACTCCTACACTGTGAAACCTCTATTCTTTCCGGGCGGAGACATCGGAAGACTGGCCGTGTCCGGAACTGTGAATGACATCGCTGCACTCGGAGCTGAGCCATTAGCGCTTGCCGCAGGATTTGTCTTCGAAGAAGGATTTCCGCTGTCCGACCTCGAGCGCATACTCACCAGCATGAACGAGACGTGCAAGGAAGCCGGAGTTGCTGTGATAACAGGCGACACCAAAGTGGTAGAGCGTGGCGCTCTAGACAAGTTCATGGTGAATTCCTCGGGTATCGGCCGCAGGAGCCCCTTTCTCGACAAGAACCTGGACGAGGTCAGAAAGTCCCGCAAGTTCAATGCTGAATGGCTACTTGATTCGAACATCCGAGCAGGCGATCAGATCATTCTCTCAGGCGCGATCGGCGACCACGGAATAGCTGTCCTCTCTGCCCGGGAGGGATACGGATTCGAAACAAGGGTACAGTCAGATGCAGCTCCCCTGAACCACATGATTGCGAAAGCACTGGAGGTGGGAGGTGTGGTGAGCATGAAGGATCCGACGCGAGGCGGCCTTGCAAATCTGTTGAACGAATGGTCAGAGAAGTCCAAAGTCGGCATCCTCATCCGCGACGGGAAGATACCCATCCACACGGGAGTGAGAGCTGCGTGTGAGATGCTGGGCCTCGACCCGCTTGAAGTTGGAAACGAAGGAAAGATTGCGCTGGCAGTTGTCCCGGAGAAAGCTGAACAGGTTCTCGCTGTGCTCAGAAGTACAGACCTCGGAAAGGAGGCTCAAATTATCGGCCGTGCCACTGATGAATTCGATCTCGTCGCCGTTGAGACTTCAATCGGCGGCAAGAGAATACTCGCCAAGCCACTTGGCGACCCTGTACCGCGTATCTGCTGACGCATGTGTCAGACCCAAAAACGTTTAATGTGCGGCCCGAGCGTTCAGATGCCCGCCGGCGATGGACGCCCTGGTCGTTCAGCGGTCCAGGATGATGGCCTGTCACGTCATCGACGCGGGAGATCAGGATGACTGATCCGCGACTTCGAATCCCGCCCAGGGCGCCAACCATCTTCATTCCTCTGATCGCTTAGAGTCGCGTCCCGAGGTCTATTCAGAGGCCTTCATTAAGATCTGACAAAGTTATCTATGAGAACACAATTTGTCAGGTAGGAAATGCGATGACCGACACTGGCTTGGACGTTCCATTCGTACCAACCCCAAGGCCGATAGTACGGAGGATGCTAAGCCTTGCCGGGACCAAGCCCGGGGAGCGACTAGTTGACCTCGGCGCGGGAGACGGGAGAATTGTCATGACGGCTGCCAGCGAATTCGGGGCAAGAGCACTTGGCGTGGAACTTCATCCCGAAAGATATGCAATCATACGAAATAATGTGGCCTCACTGAAACCGAATCTACATGCGCTAAGGCAGAACTTCTTCCAGACGGACCTTTCAAACGCGGACATTGTCACGATGTATCTTCTACCATCCGTCAACGAAGCGTTGCGGAAGAAACTCGAGAGGGAACTACGTAGTGGAGCCCGCGTTGTTTCTCACGACTTCTCCATTCCGGATTGGACACCGGCTCGTGTGGAGATTATTCAAGGGCCGTTGGGGCTTCATGCCCTGTACCTGTACAAGATCTGAATACTGGATCGAGCACCTGCAAGCACATCACATCTCCGTAATGAGAATTGAGATAGGCATGGCTCGCAGAATTGCAGTCTGACTGCTATGTACGATGCCCTTGCTCGACATCACGCAATCGAATCTCTTGTCACTCGCGATGGTCCGAACGGACAACTTAGAAAGTACTACCGTTTCCGGGCGGATCGATGGTACGGCGGTATAGCAACAGGGGATGTAGTCGGATGCGGCCTATTCTGCAAGTTCTGTTGGGTATCAGAGGATATCCTAGAACACCCTGACGCATCCGGTCAGTTTCTTACTCCTGAGGAAGCCGCCCAGAAGCTTCTACGAGTTGCCACCAGCAAGCGGCTTGTCCAGGTTAGGCTGAGCGGAGGCGAGCCGACCATCGGAAGACCACACCTCTTGAAGCTGCTCTCAGAGATCGAGACGAAATCCCGACTTCGATTCATTCTCGAAACCAACGGCATACTACTCGGAGCAGATCGAAGCTATTGCAGCGAGCTGGCCACGTTTCAGTGTCTCCACGTGCGGGTCTCGCTAAAGGGATCATGTGGAAGCGAATTTGAGAAACTGACCGGCGCCAAAGACGATGGTTTCGAACAGCAATTGGATGCAATCAGAAATCTGCGTGATGCAGGGGTGAGCTGTCATCCCGCGGTTATGTCCTCTTTCTCTACTGAAGAGAGCATGCGCCAGTTGCGAGATCGAGTTGCCCAGATTGGGCACAAGCTCGCGAACGATTTGGAGCTCGAGGAGCTGATACGATACCCACGAGTAGAACGTCGACTTCAGAGACACCGTCTCACGCCTAATGTGTCGCATGACCCAAGGAATGTCCCAGAACGACTCGTGTGAGATCTTGGCGCCCTCTTGATGCGGTCAAGGGTGTATGACACCTCATGTGCAGAATCCATGAGAATCTTCCTCACTAGCCGGGAAAGAGCCATTACCAATTGTGTGCTCTAGAGCACACATCTTGGTTATGGTATGTGGATCAATTAGCCGACAAATCAAGCCGGCGCTCGATTGGATCCACATTGACCTCTGTGTTCCCTGTTCCTTGTCATTCAAAGATCAAAGAAGTGGTCCCGCGGGCCTGATTTGAACAGGCGACAGTCCGGTTTCCGTTGTCCGCCTGATAGGCTGAGCGGCCCGCGCCATGGGCGCAGGTCTACAGCATCTCCGTCAGGCTGTTCACCTGACTCGGAAGCTCTACCAGGCTGAGCTACCGCGGGATCGAGAGCACTCACCGAACGGCCCTGAAATAAAGATTGCCGGCAACGGTTTACAGTGATTCTGTCTTCAGCGAGAAAGCGCGCATTGCACTTGTCTAGATTGGCTTGAAGGAACCTCAGAGCTTGACCGATGTCTCTTCTTTGATGGTTCTGAGAACAATCACGGTCTCTGTTCCAGAGATACCTTCGATCTGTCCAATCTTGTCGAGTATTTCCGCTAACTCCTCTGATGTGCTTGTTCTCAACTTCAGGATGGAGTAGTAAGCACCGGTCACGTCGTGAATCTCGCAGATGTCCTCAAAATCCATCAGCTGTGCGAGCATTCTTGGAAAGGACTTGGGCTCCGCTTTGACGAGCGCGAATGCGGTCACGTGCTTTCCAACGCTTGAGGGATTCAGAATCGCCCTGAAGCCTTTGATGACCCCACTCTTCCGAAGTTTCTTCACCCTGACAAATACGGTGGCTTCGCTTGTTCCGACCTCTTTAGCGATCTCTTTGAATGAGATTCGGGCATCTTCTTGCAGCCTTCTCAGGATCTTCTTATCGACCTCGTCAAGATCTGGCAAGGCGACCACACAAGAGCTGACGCGGGGGCAGATATATCAAGGATTCTTAATGAGGGACCTATGCGACTATACGGAATTAATCGTGCCTTCCCTAAGGCTTATTAATGAATCCGCATCACCTATGCGGCTTCAATTACGAAGACATTAGCAAATGGGCGAAAACGATATGATGGAACGAGTTATTCTAGCCTATTCGGGTGGCCTCGACACCTCAGTGGCCATCCCCTGGATCAAGGAGAAGTATGGCGCTGAAGTCATTACCTTGACAGCCGACGTGGGCCAACGCGACGACTTTCAAGCGATCGAGAAGAAAGCGTTGAAGGTCGGTGCTACCAAGCACTACTACTTCGACCTGAAGGATGAGTTTGCTAAGAACTATGCCTTCGCAGGAATCAAAGCCAATGTACTGTACGAAGGCAAGTACCCGCTCAGCACTGCATTAGCCAGACCGCTGATCGTCGAAAAGCTCGTTGATGTTGCTCGCAAGGAGAAAGCCGGCGCAGTGGCGCATGGATGCACGGGCAAGGGCAACGATCAGGTCAGATTCGATGTAGGAATCAAGTCACTATCACCTGGACTCAAAATCATAGCGCCTATTCGCGAGTGGAACATGACAAGAGCCGAGGAAATCAAGTACGCAAATCAAAACGGCATCCCAATTCCGGTGAGCCTAGAGAGCCCTTACAGCATCGACCAAAACCTGTTTGGACGATCCGTAGAATCAGGCGTCCTTGAGAATCCAAATAACGAGCCGCCACCTGATGTCTATGAATGGACAGTCCCCCCCGAGAAAGCCCCCAATGAACCTGAGTACCTTGAAATCGAGTTCGACCAAGGCAAACCTGTCGCCCTAAATGATAACCCCTTGAGCCCGGCGATACTGATCGAGAACCTAAACGCGATCGCAGGACGCCACGGCATAGGCAGAATCGATCATCTCGAAGATCGCCTCGTCGGTATCAAATCAAGGGAAGTGTACGAGTGCCCCGCCGCGACTGTCCTCTTGGAAGCTCACCGAGACCTCGAGAAATGCGTGTTGACGAGGCACGAATTGTACTTCAAGCAACAGGTAGAACAGCAGTGGGCATTTCTCGTCTACACGGGACTCTGGTATGATCCACTACGCCAGGATCTTGATGCGTTCATAGAGAAGACGCAAGAACGAGTCACCGGAGTCGTCCGCTTGAAACTATACAAGGGGCTCGCTACCGTCGTAGGCCGTTCGTCGCCAATGTCTCTGTATGACGCGAACCTCGCAACGTATGAGAAAGGCTCAAAGTTCGATCAAATGTGGTCAGTCGGATTCATTCAGATCTGGGGATTACCATCACAGGTCGCATACAACGTCGGAATCAAGAAGAAGCAAGCCCCTCCCATCGTCTCCAAGATACCCAGCCAACTCAAAGTTAGCGGGTAGGCGCAGAATCCCGAAGTCTTATCCAGACCATGAAGGATAGCTAGCCTCTGTCGTGAACATGAACGATCACTGCACAATACGGGATACAAAGCGCCTGATCATTTAGGAGCATCCAAGTAAGGGACTCCTATGTCGCTGCTTTACCGATCCTCCAGACTCGGCCCGGCGCGGAAAGAGGCTCGAAAATTCATTTCCAGCATCGAGTCTGACAAGTATCTGTTCGAATCCGTGGTCGAGATCAATCGGGCACATGTAATCATGCTCGCACGCCAAGGCATCATCACTCGAGACCAAGCCCGCAAAATCCTGAAAGCACTTGTGAAGATTCATGCGATGCCCGCGTCTTCGAGGGCCGAGGACGTGCACGCATACATTGAGGAACTAGTGATTAGACGAGCAGGCAATTCCGCTGGCGGGAACCTTCAGCTCGCAAAGAGTCGAAACGACCAAGTCGCGACAGCCATACGGATGCGTCTTCGAAGTGAACTCCTCCAGATCATGGACCTGCTTGTCGCACTTCTAGCTGACCTGGAAAAGATGACCAGCAAACACTGCAAGACATTGTTTGTTGGCAGGACACACCTACAGCCAGCTGAGCCAATAACCTACGGTCACTACTTGATGGCTTTTCATGATGCAATCGCTCGTGACCTTCAGAGGCTTGAGGATTCCTACGCTCGCCTCAATTTGTCACCAATGGGCGGATGCGCTCTTGCTGGCACTAGCGTTCCGATCGATCGAGACACAGTTGCGGCACTCTTGGGGTTCGACGGTCTTGTCGAGAATTCACTGGACGCAGTAGGCTCCAGGGACTTCGCGCTTGAGTTTCTGGCCAACATGGCGGCGTCGTCTATTGATATTAGCCGGCTTGCTGAGGACTTGGTTTTCAATACAACACCCGAAGTTGGTCAGCTACAGCTACCCAAGGATCTCTCATTCGCGAGCAGCATCATGCCACAGAAGAAGAATCCAGACATAATCGAACTCGTTCGCGCGAAGTGCGCTCTCCCTATCGGAGCGTTTTCGCAGACAGCGACAACCCTTCACTCTCTTCCTACAAGCTACAACTTGGATCTACAGGAGATCACGCCGAGCATCTGGACCTCATCAAAAGCAATCCAGGACGTGATCGCCATTATCCGGATCCTACTCTCCCAAATCAGCGTCTCAGAGATCAGAGTAGACCGCGCAGATCTTGTCATGACAACAGCCACGGAGCTTGCCAACGTACTGGTAACTGAGTTCGGGCTCTCGTTCCGTCTTGCCCACCAGCTCGTGGCATCGGCGGCAGACGAGTTCTCTCGAAGTGGAGAGAACCAAGCGGACTTCTGGTTTGAGCTTGTCTGTGAGAAAGCACTGACAGTTGTTCGAGATCGGCCTGACAAGCTGAAGGCTAGGCTGTCTCGAGCTCGGACTCTTGGAGATGTCGTGATGCACAAGAGGTCAATCGGATCTCCCACGCCAAAGGAGACTCTGAGGTTGCTGAGAAAGCGAGCCATCACTCTTCGAAAGATCGTCAGTCGCCAGCATGTAAGACGCGGGCGACTGATCCGGTCGAGGGCGAGACTGCAGAGGGAGGCCCTACGACTGAGCCGGTAGCGAGGGCTTGGAGCGCATCGCGAATAGTCCCATCAGGGCCTTTTCTTCTTCAGACCAGTCATGAGTGCTTCGCCGGCTTTCCTTATCTCTTCTATTGATCCCTCGTCCTCTATTGTGGAGTAGTCTCCAAGCGGTTGTCCTGTTATCAAGGCCTTTATGAGGCGTCGCATGATCTTCCCGCTTCTCGTCTTCGGGAGCATGTCGACGAAGTCGATGTCGGCAACTACAACGATCTTTCCGAGTGATTTCTGCACAAGTTCTCGGAGGCTCGTTCTCAACTCCTCGCTTGGGTGGTAGCCAGTTTTCAGCACGACAAACGCGGCCGCGACCTCTCCTCTTACGGGATCGGGTTTACCTACAACCGCTGCCTCCGCCACAGCAGGGTGGCCAACGAGCGTGCTCTCTATCTCGATTGTACCGATACGGTGGCTGGCTATCTTGATGACTTCATCCATTCTCCCAAGGAACCAGATGTACCCGTCCTCATCTCTCAGCGCTGCGTCCCCTGTGTAGTAGCGGCGTGGGATTCGTTCCCAGTAGTCTTTCACGTATCGATCATGATCCCTCCAGAGAGTCGGGGTCAGGCCGGGGAAAGGTCGTAGACAAACGAAAGTTCCTTTGGCATTCACGGGGAGCGAGTCGCCTCGTTCGTTCACTATGTCTGCCTCGATTCCAGGCAACGGTATTGTCGCTGAGCCAGGCTTGATTGGCAGCATGGCGATTCCTACGGGGTTTCCGACCATTGGGCCGCTGCTCTCGGTCTGCCACATGTGATCGATCACAGGCACCTTGTCTTTCAGCACTGTCTGCTGCAGCCATTTCCAAGCTGCGGGATTTAGGACTTCGCCTGCACAGACTACAAGGTTGATCGAACTGAGATCGTGTTTGGCAGGGTACTCATCACCGAACTTCATCAGGGCTCTAACTCCGGTTGGGGAGATCCACATCTTGGTCACTCGGTGCTTCTCCGCGATGCGCCACCAAACATCCGGCGCTGGGTAATCCGGGACGCCTTCGTACATGATAGTGGTGCAGCCGAAGAGCAGCGGTGCGTAGATGACGTAGCTGTGACCGACGATCCATCCGATGTCTGAGGTTGACCACCAGATGTCTCGATCACTCATGTTGTAGACCCATCTGCCCATGGCGTGAATGTAGACTTGGTAACTGCCGTGAGGCTGTACTGTTCCTTTGGGCTTGGCTGTGGTGCCTGAGGTGTGAAGCATGAACGCCACTTCGTTCGATTCGACGGGGACGAAATCGCTTTTCGCTGATTTCCCAGCGTCGAGCGCCTCTCCCCAGTACATGTCTCTCCCCTTCTTCATCTGCGGATCCTTTGATCCTCTCTTGAGCACCACAACCTTCTGGACCGGGTTGGGTGCGTGAAGAGCCTCGTCAACAACCTCCTTCAGCTGGACCTCTTTTCCTCGCCTGAAGCCCACGTCGCATGTTACCAAAACCTTGGAGTCGGCGTCCACAATCCGCTCTGCCAGAGCTGCAGATCCGAAACCTCCGAAGACCACTGAGTGAATGGCGCCGATCCTAGTGCATGCCAGCATCGCTATGGCGGCTTCTGGAACCATCGGCATGTAGATTGTGACTCTGTCGCCTTTCTCTACACCTAGAGCCCTCAGAGCAGCGGCTAACCTCTTCACGTTGTCCAGCAACTGGCTGTACGTCAGCACTCTGGTTTCGTTTGTCTCTCCCGACTCCCAGATGATCGCCGCCTTGTCGCCTCTTCCTTTCTCCAGAACGTGACGATCCACACAATTGTAGGAGAGGTTAGTTATGCCTCCGACGAACCATTTGAAATTCGGATAGTTCCATTCGAACACGCGATCCCAAGGCTTAAACCAATGCAGCTCGCGAGCGGCTTCCCCCCAGAACCCTTCGGTGTCCTTCAGCGCGCGTTCCAGCATCTCCTTGAGATGCGGCGGGTATTCTATCTTCTGCGCTTCACTCATTGCTGTGACACTTGAGACCCGATGCGGGCATTGGCACGCCATAAAAGCTTTGAGCAAAGGCGGCTCAAGCGGGTCCAGAGATTCTGGCCGTCAATATCTTGGACAGCGAAAATGCCATGAACGAACGCCTTGCGCAAACTTTCTCTACAATATATCGCGATGGTTCGAGTAGAACCTACGTGAAACCACGAGGCTAGGGGAAACGCTACTTACGACGCTTCTCGACGGCTGTTAATGCAAGGACGCCGTAGATCACGGCCGAGACGGTTATCGAGTAGAGCAAGGCTTGATTGATTCCAAGAATGGCGATTAGGCTACCAGAGATTATCGGCCCTACAGCGCTGCCTACCAGGCCGGATGTTTGTATTAGTCCTGTGACCGATGTGACGAATTCTTCACGCACAGACTCTTGGCCTATGGTGATGAGCAGGTTCCAGGCCGGGACTAGAAGGAAGCCGAGAGCAACAGAGTAGGCGATGGACGGCAGAAACGAGTATTGTGTCGTAAACATGGGTATGCTGACCGCTGCCGAAGCGATCCCACTGAGACAGACTGCCCACCGTCTTGTGATTCGGTCAGACAAAGCGCCGAGCGTAGGTGAGGCTACCAAACCTACCAACATGAAGGATCCAAATATGACGCCGACACCTGCAGGGTCCACCCCTACGAATGAGAGCAAGAACGTGGGCAGCCAAGCCGCTGCCCCATAGAAACTAAAGGACGCAACGAAAAGCGAAATCGACGTAACGAATACGTTTCTTTGCTTCATCGTATTCTTGAATGATGACCGAACGTTCAATCCCGCGTTGCTTTCTATTTGTGCGAGTGGGGGCCTGAGGCGCACAAACAGGGCCACCATCATCAGGAAAATGAGGGCGCCCATAATGTAGTAGGCGAACCTCCACTGGTGCTGGGAAACAAAGAACCCTAACAAGATGGATCCGACTGAGCCACCAAGATTGTATATGCCTGCCGCAAGTCCGATCGCTAGCCCCCTAGTCCGCTTGAGGGCTTCACCTACCATCGCGTAGTATGGAGGCACGAGAAGGCCTAGACCGGCGCCGGCTCCTACCAAAGCGGCTAGACATTCAAAGTAATTGCGGGAGAAGCCCGTGGCGATCACGCTGACGGCTAGAAGGAGGTACCCCGACAAGAGAACTCTCTTCCGCCCGAAACGGTCTGCCAAGTATCCTGAAGGGGTCAAGAGGACGGCTAAGGACCAAAGTGGCGCAGAATAGAGCCACCCTGCTTGAGCTACGTTGATGGAGAATTCTGCCATGATCTCGGGAAGGGCTACACCCAGACTCAATCCAAACATGGCGGAGCTGACGTAGCCGAGAAATAGAAGGGCGAGCCCTCCTCTATCTAATGTCGAGAGGGTTGAAGAAACTCGCATTTCCATGTGGCTCGCCAAGATTCTGATACGTGCGGCTCGTTACCAGCACATCAGAGTATCACTTGGCTTAGCTGGACATCACCGTTATAGCGATGTTGGCTGCGTGTTGCTTTTCTGCAGTGTTGATGCGCAGAGATCTCGGGACCTGCGCGAGTCATCGCCGAGCCTCTTGTATCCTCAGCTCGCAATCGAGGTCTGAAAATACTAAATACTCAACACGCTTGCTCCAAGGGGCAGAATCGAGATGTCGATCGTCTGGAAACCGACGGACCACTACGTGAACAAGAGCAACATGAGTAGGTTCATGCGAAAGCATGGCATCCAGACAGTCGAAGACCTGATCGGGCGCTCCATAGAGAACATCGAATGGTTTTGGGATGCAGCCTCGAAAGACCTGAACATCGAATGGTTCAAGCCCTACGAGAAAGTGCTGGACACTTCCAAAGGGATTGAGTGGGCTCGCTGGTTCATCGGAGGCAAACTCAACATTGCTCACAACTGCGTCGACCGCCACGCGGCGGCGAAAAGGGACAAGGTTGCTGTAATCTGGCAGGGCGAAGACGGCGAAGTTAAGAAACTGTCGTACGGAACTCTGTGCGAGGAAGTCAACAGATTTGCAAACGGCCTGAAGAGCCTAGGTGTCACGAAGGGTGATGCGGTCGGGCTCTACCTTCCGATGTCTCCGCAGGTGCCTATCGCGATGTTTGGCGCATTCAAGATAGGAGCGATCTGCGTTCCGATCTTCTCGGGCTTTGGGGCATCGGCCGTAGCGTCTAGACTTGATGATGTTCGAGCAAAGATTCTAGTGACCACAGATGGGGCACTGAGGAAAGGTAAGAACCTTCAAGTCAAGAAGGAGGCGGATGCGGCAGCCGACCTTGTGAAGAGTGTCGAACAGGTCATCGTCTCCAAGAGGCTTGGCATTGAAGTGCCTTGGTCAAGTGGACGAGACATCTGGTGGGACGATCTCGTCAAAGACAAACCACGAGAGTGCCCTACGGCTCAGCTTGACGCCGAGGACGTATCCTTGGTCCTCTATAGCTCAGGAACCACAGGCAAACCGAAAGGGACCGTACACACACACGCCGGGCCGTTGATCGAGTGCACAAAAGACGTAGCATATCATTTCGACACGAAAGAGGAGGACGTCTTCTTCTGGGTCACCGACATTGGCTGGATGATGGGGCCTTGGATGCTCATTGGAACGCTGAATCTTGCAAGCACGGTGGTATTGTTCGAGGGCGCGTTCGATTATCCACAGCCTGATAGGTTGTGGAAGATCATTGAAGACTTTAAGGTAACGACCTTCGGAATCTCCCCAACTCTAGTCAGATTACTCATGAGATATGGCGATCAGCATCTGACAGGCCACGATCTTTCAAGCCTTAGGATGCTGGGCTCCACAGGCGAGCCTTGGGATCCTGAGTCGTGGAGTTGGTTCTTTGAGAAGGTGGGAGGATCAAGATGCCCGATCATCAACATATCAGGCGGAACGGAACTCATTGCACCGCATCTTTCTCCCTCTCCGCTCTCACCGCTGAAACCTTGCACTGTTGGAGGCCCCGGCTTGGCAATGGATGTGGACATCTTCAATGAGGATGGCAAACCGGTGCGCGGAGAGGTCGGCTACGTAGTCATGAAGAAACCGTGTCCGTCCATGACGAAAGGGTTCTGGAATGATCCGCAGAGGTACATCGAAACCTACTGGTCTCGGTGGCCGAAGATTTGGTATCACGGAGACTGGGGCCTGGTGGACAATGAAGGGTTCTGGTTTGTGCTCGGAAGAGCGGATGACACAATCAAAGTCGCGGGCAGGCGGGTGGGACCTGGAGAAGTTGAATCTGCACTCATGGAACACCCAAGCGTATCCGAGGCCGCCGCCATCGGCGTCCCGGACGAAGTGAAAGGCGAAGATATTGCCTGTTTCGTGGTTCTCAAACCCAACGTTGAAGCAAGCGAGAGTCTCAGAGACGCATTGAAAGACCAAGTGGCGACAGCGATGGGAAAGACCTTCAGACCTAGGGATGTTCGATTCGTGCGACAACTTCCAAAGACGCGGTCAGGCAAAGTCGTACGAAGGCTGATCAGATCCCGAGTCCTTGGCAAGACAGAGCTGGGAGACCTGTCTACACTGGACAACCCTGAAGCTCTTGACGAAATCGCAAAAGCTGCCTGAGCATCATAACAGTGCAATGAAACCGGAATCGGCACGTTTCGCTCTAGAGACCATTCAGCTCTGAAACCAGCCTGTCAATCTCACCCTCTGTGTTGTAGAAGTGCGGGGAGATCCTCAACCCGCCACCTGTTGCTCTTGCTTCCGCCACTCTCTCGGTGGTAGCTGTCTCAGCCCTGGTCTCGTATCTGCTGTATCGATACAAATCGCAGGTAGGAGATGAGACGAATTCTCAGGCGCTGCAGGGCGAAGCAAAACATTCCTTGGTCGACGTCTCATCCTCGGTGCTCGTCTTTGTTGGAATTCTCGTTCACTACTTCGGTTTATCTTGGGCTGAAGGGATCGCGGGGCTGCTGATAGGCCTCCTGACCATAAGACTCGGCCTCGGAATGGGCAGGGATGCCGTACTTGTTCTGCTGGATGCTTGCTTGAAACCAGAACTCATCTCCCAAATGAAGAAGATTGCAACCGAGGTCAACGGAGTCAGAGGCGTTCATGAAATCAAAGTAAGAAGATCCGGTCCGTTCATCTTCGCAGAGATGCACGTCGAAGTGGACAGAACAATGCGGATGGACGAGGCTGATGTAATCTCAATAACCATTGAAGAGAGAATCAGAGACTCGATAGATGAGGTGGATTCCGTGATGCTCCACGTAGAGCCCTCGAAGAAGGACCTTTACAGGATCGCCATACCTGTCGAACAGGATGAAGGGCTTGACTCGAGAATATCCCAGCATTTTGGGAAGAGCCCCTACTTCATACTAATCGATCTGCACAGAGATGGCCCGCAAAGCTGGTTCGTGATAGAGAATCGCGGGGCGGGAATTGAGAGGAATCGAAGCTGCGCATCTTCTTGCCCAACACAAGGCAGACGTTCTCGTAGCCAAGGAAGTCGGTGAAGGTCCGTATCACGTACTCAGAGATAGTTCCATTCAGATCTTCGACCTCAACGAAGAATCAGACATCGAACGCGTATTAGACGCATTCTCGAAGAAAGAGTTGAAGAGTCTTGCGCATCCAAGAGAGTCTGGATAGCTGGCGATAATCATGATGAAAGAAAACGAACGCACACACAGAGCGAGTGAAGAGGCTACGTTTCGCCCAGTAGGCGTAGTGAAGACTGAGGCCTCAGATGATGAGATAAGGGAGCGCAGTCGAGAACTTGAGGCAACGATAGAGGTCTTTCCCGAGTTTCAAGAGGGAATTGACGGGCTGGAGGGCTTCTCACATATCTTCGTACTGAGCTTCCTGAACAGGTTGAAGCCTGAGCAGATTGGTCCGTTGAAGGTTAGACCGCGGCGACTGCTGAGAAAGGGTTTCAAGCTCGAAGAGTTGCCGCTCGTGGGAGTATTCGCTATCGACTCCCCTACCAGACCCAACCCGATTGGATTAACCCTCGTAAGGCTTCTCCGTAGAGAAGGTGGTAAGCTGATGGTTCTTGGCCTCGACTGCTTCGATGGAACCCCAGTCCTCGACATCAAGCCCTACAGAGACGACTACAGAGCGGAGCAGTACGAGCTTGCCGGATGGTACCGCGGACTACGCGACAAGGCAGGCCGAGATGTGTAGCCCGTAGATTGTGAGCACAATGGAGCTGAGTTCGTCTGCCTCAGGATGACCTATGTTGAACCTTCGTTCCAGAGCCCTCTCCCGGCGCCGAGTCTCCTTGTTCGCGTTTCGACTTGATGAGGGCGCTAATGCGATCAAGGGTGACCCCATCCCTTCCTGGGTGACTCCCACCCCTTCCTGGGTGACTCCCACCTCGCGTGCGAACTCCATGAAGCTGCTCTAGGTTCTAACGTGGCTACAAACAATACTTGTTCGTTATCCCCTAGATTTCCAACAACCATCGCTAGTAGCTAGGTGTTGACTGCTCTCCCAAGCTAGGCGTCAAGCAAAGACTGCCTATGTTGAACCTTCTGTTCAGAGCTCTCCCCCAGCGCTGGACTTTCCCCCCGTAACGGAATAAATACGATTCATAGCGGACAAGAGAATAGAAGCGAAATGGACGAACCCCCAACCAACCTAAGATAACCACAGTACTCGTCGGATTCTCCCTCGGGCTTCCAACAGCTTGACCTTCAGGAAGATCTCAAAATGACCGACCTACCCCCCAAACCCTTAGGGAACAGTCAACGTCTGCCCGAAGATGGGAGTTCGTGCATCTGCCGGCTGGCGAGTCTACCAGTATCCGAACATTGAGGGTCGGAACCACCGCGTCGGGGACGGATAGAAGCTCGTCGGCGACGGATAGAAGCTTGGACCCATACTCATGCTTGGACCCATGCCCATCATCGGCATTGAACCCATCATCGGGTATGAGTAGGGCTGGCCGTAGTAGGGGTTGAAGCTCGGAGAATAGCGAGGGTAGTAAACATACGGACCACTCGGATACCCAAAAGCTGCACCAGCCAAGCCTCCCACCGCTCCGCCAGCTAGACCACCGATCACGGCTCCAGATAATCCACCGAAGAATAGTCCACCGAGTCCGCCGAGGGCTGCGCCTCCAAGTAATCCTAAGACAATTGCCATGGAAATCACACCACGTAGGGTGTGCACTCTGAGACTCTAAAGCATTTCGCGAGACATCTCAGAAGGGGTTCTCAGCCTAAACGCGACGAGCAATCACTCACATACGACAAAAGCTAGCAGATCACAGAATTTGATTGCGCGGATAATCAAATTGTACATTCGCATCTCTATCTCCCAAGGGGAAGGCAGAAACCGAATTGTGGAAGGTTTCAGCTTCTTCGCCGACACACGCAGGGATTCCGCGTTTCTTTGCAAGTGTAATAAGTGACCTAGTGGGAGGTCTCAAGGCGTTACGTGAGGTCTGAGTTAGGTGACTCGCTCAATCAAACTCTTTGCAGTTGCCGTCCTAGCGATCGTGTTGGCGTTGTCGTCGGCACAGAACGCGTTCGCGACGGTCGAGTTGGCTTATGATAGTGGTGTGTATGGTCTTGTTGTTAATGTCTCTAAATATGTGGGCGTATTGTTCTCGCTTCCAAGCGGCGTTTCGTCAGCACGTCTAGTGTACGTTCGATGGGCGGACTTTCTTCCCAATAATCTTTTGACGATTCACATAACCGGACCGGATCATGCTACCGAGCTGAGCGGTTCACCCATTGCCCTCCCAGGCGCCGACCCAGCAGGGACAGGATGCCCTGCAGGCTGGACAGTCTGTTACGGGTTGGATCTTACTAGCTACGGTATCGTGGTCACGGGCGACTTTTTCATTATCCTGAGCAAGACGGCGGACAGTGTTCTTGAAGACAATGATCTCTCGGCACCTGGCCGCTCATACACGGGCAGCTCACTATTGACACTGACATCGGGGGGCAATTTACGGAACTTGTTAATTCGCGTGGACATAGACCCCATCTATCCAGCAGGTGCTCCCGTTGGCGGCTTCATGGAACCCGTCAACAAGCTGGCAATAGCAGCACCATATTTGGCGTTCTTCGGAGTCGTTGCAGCCGTCGCAGTAGTCGTTTGGAAGAAACGCGAGAACTGAAAGACCCGTCTCAGTCACAGTTCTGAACCTTCATGACAGAGCACCCACATGCTGCTAGGCTTCACTGTCTTGAAGCGTCGCTCCACGTCAGGCCCGCGGGACCAAACTTTCAGTTGCG
>Ga0315282_10002492_pt1 | contig 33772 bp, 27 predicted proteins | sample YL17G07_20_MG_FD_203693 | JGI IMG/M metagenome (GOLD analysis project Ga0315282, IMG submission 203693) | Sediment microbial communities from Yellowstone Lake, YNP, Wyoming, USA - YL17G07_20 | ecosystem: Environmental > Aquatic > Freshwater > Lake > Sediment | place: USA: Wyoming | collected...
TATAAAAATTACCTAGCAAGAATGCGCATTTCTACAGGAGATTTGGCGGGTTTCGAGGTTTTTGACGGCTGTCGTTCTCAGTTCGACCGCCTTTCAAGCCCATTCGCTCCTGCTTTTTCGCAGATGGGCTAAACGTTTGGCGTAAGGGTTCTAAAGCGTTGACACTGATCTTTTGCATATGCTAGCTTGATCGATTGTGTTTGCCTTATCACCTTTAATCGAAAAGAAGGAGGCTCTGCTTGAGCGAGCCGAAACGCCATTATTTATTTACCTCTGAGTCTGTAACCGAAGGTCACCCCGACAAAATTTGCGATCAAATTTCCGACGCCGTTCTGGATGCCGTCCTCGCCGCTGATCCCCGCGGGCGTGTGGCGTGCGAGTCGATGGTGAAAGACCAATCAGTTTACGTTGCGGGCGAGATTACGACCTCGGCCAAGCCCGACATTGAGAAGCTCGTGCGTGAGACCGTGCTGGGCATTGGTTACACCGATCCTGCCGGTGGTTTTACCTCTGAGAATTGCCAGGTGACGGTGAACCTGACGCGCCAAAGTGCTGATATCGACATGGGCGTGGGCACGGGTGGGGCAGGCGACCAGGGGTTGATGTTCGGTTATGCCTGCAACGAGACGGAAGAACTGATGCCGTTTCCCATCATGACGGCGCACAAGCTATGCTTGCGCCTGGCGGAAGTGCGGCGCGAGGGGATTCTGGATTTCGTGCGGCCGGACGGCAAATCGCAAGTCACGGTGGAGTACAACGGCGCCCAGCCTGTGCGCGTCGATGCCGTGGTTGTTTCCACGCAGCACACGGCGAGCGTGAGCAACGAAACGTTGCGCGCCGGGGTGCTCGAGTGTGTCATCAAGCCGGTCATCCCGGCGCATTTGCTGGACGCCCACACCAAATATCATATCAACCCTACGGGACGCTTTGTGACGGGCGGGCCGGTGGGTGACTCGGGCCTCACCGGGCGCAAGATCATCGTGGACACCTACGGCGGCAGCGCCCATCACGGCGGCGGATGCTTTTCCGGGAAGGACCCGACCAAGGTCGATCGCTCCGCAACCTACATGGCGCGCTACATTGCCAAGAACATCGTGGCGTCGGGCATCGCCGACCGCGCGGAAGTGCAACTGGCTTACGCCATCGGAGTGGCCGATCCTGTTTCGGTTATGGTCGACACCTTCGGCACCGGGCGCATCGACCAAAGCCAACTCGAGAATCTCGTTCGCAAGCATTTCAAGCTGACCCCGCGGGGAATTATTGAATCGCTTGACCTGCTGCGTCCCATTTACAAGAAGACCGCGGCTTATGGCCACTTTGGCCGACCCGACCCCGATTTTTCCTGGGAGAAGACCGACAAGGCCGCAATCCTGAAGAAGGAGGCGAGCCTCTAAATGGCTTCCACGAAGAAACTGACCGGTGATGTGAAAGATGCGAACCTTGCGGCGAAAGGTAAGTTGCGAATTGAGTGGGCCAATCAGTGGATGCCCGTACTCCAGCTCATCCGCAAGCGTTTCCTCAAGGAGCGCCCGTTCGAGGGCGTGCGGATTTCCGCCTGTTTGCACGTGACGACCGAGACCGCGAACCTGGCTATTACCTTGCGTGACGGCGGCGCGGATGTTGTCCTGTGTGCTTCCAACCCCTTGAGCACACAAGATGATGTGGCGGCTTCGCTGGTGAAGGATTACAAGATTCCCACTTACGCCATCAAGGGAGAAGACAAGGCAACGTATTATTCCCATATTGTTTCCGCGCTCGACCACAAGCCCCAGGTCACGATGGATGACGGCGCGGACCTGGTCACCATGATCCTGACCAAGCGCCAGGAGCAGGTGCCGGGAGTTATAGGCGGGACGGAAGAGACCACGACCGGCGTCATTCGCTTGCGCAGCATGGCGAAGGACGGCATGCTGAAATATCCCATTGTTGCCGTGAACGACGCGGATACAAAGCATCTGTTCGACAACCGTTACGGCACTGGCCAATCCACCATTGACGGAATTCTTCGCGCCACTAACCTGCTCTTTGCCGGCCTGCACGTTGTAGTCTGTGGGTACGGCTGGTGCGGGCGCGGCGTGGCGATGCGCGCCAAGGGTTTGGGCTCCGACGTGATTATTACCGAGATCAACCCCACCCGGGCGCTGGAAGCGGTGATGGACGGCTACCGCGTCATGCCCCTGTGCGAGGCTGCAAAGATCGGAGATGTGTTCGTTACCGTCACGGGAAACAAATCCGTCGTGGCGGGCGAGCACTTCCGGTTGATGAAGGATGGCGCGGTGGTGGCAAATTCCGGCCACTTCAACGTGGAAATCGATCTGCCGGCCCTGGAAAAGCTCTCCCTGGGAAAGCGCCGGACGCGCGAATTCGTGGAGGAATACACGATGCGGGACGGGCGGAAGATTTACGTATTGGGCGAAGGCCGCCTGATCAATCTGGCGGCGGCGGAAGGCCATCCCGCGGTGGTTATGGACATGAGCTTCGCCGACCAGGCCCTCTCCGTCGAGTACCTTGTGAAGAACGCCAAGAAGCTCGAACCCAAAGTTTATCCGGTGCCGGCGGACATTGATCAAAATGTAGCGCGCCTCAAGTTGCAATCTTTGGGCATCAGTATTGATAAACTGACGCGCGAGCAGGAAGAGTATCTTTCCTCCTGGTCGGAAGGAACGTAGTAAACCGGCTATGAAAGAATTCGCGACTTGGGCGTTGGACACCGCCGTTAAGCGCGGCGCCACATACGCCGAGGTAAGGGTGGTTGACACCCGCCAGCGTTATCTCTCCACCAAAAACGGGCTTACTTCCCAGGTAAGGGAATCGCAGTCCTTGGGATTGGGAATCCGCGTGATCGCCGGGGGAGGATGGGGTTTTGCTTCCACCGATACTTTGACCCACCAGGACGTGGACCGGACTGCGGCTTTGGCCGTGGAGATCGCTCGCGCCAGCGCCCTGACCAAGAAGCACGACATCCACTTGGTTCCGGAAGAAAAGTTCGTGGACCACTGGGCGGCGCCCTGCCGGATCGATCCGTTTTCCATTCCTGTATCTTCCTGTTTGGAACTCATGCTCAAGATCGACGCGGAGCTGCGCCAAGTGCCGGGTGTGACCCTGGCCGAAGCAGCTATGGATTTTCACCGCATCGAACAACTTTTCCTTTCCAGCCTGGGTTCTGAAATCTACCAGTTGAAAACCCAGACGGGCGCCGGATATGTCGCCACTTCCTTTGCCGGGAATGACATCCAGCGCCGCTCCTATCCGAATTCTTTCGGGGGGCAATATCAAACCAAAGGTTATGAGCTAGTGGAAGAACTCGATCTGCTGGGGAATGCCCACCGTGTCGCAGAGGAGGCTGTGGCGTTGCACAAGGCCGATCAATGCCCCGCTGGCGTCAAGGACATTATTCTCGACAGCTCGCAGTTGGGTCTACAGATTCACGAATCCATCGGCCACCCCATTGAACTGGACCGCGTGCTGGGCACAGAGGCCAACTTCGCTGGAATGAGTTTCCTGACCCTCGAGAGGCTGGGGACGCTCAAATACGCTTCCGACATCGTCAACGTCGTTGCCGACGCCACCCCAGCGCACGGCCCCGGCCTTGGCACTTTTGCCTATGACGATGAAGGTGTGCCTGCCCAGTGCACGCCCATCATCAAGGACGGTCTGTTTGTAGGTTACCTCAGCTCACGTGAGACCGCTTCGGCCATCAGCCTGCAACGCTCGAGCGGAGCGATGCGCGCGGAAAGCTGGAACCGGATTCCTCTGATCCGCATGACGAATGTGAGCATCCTCCCTGGAACCTGGAAACCCGAAGACCTGATCGCCGACACCGATGACGGCATTTATATGGAGACGAACCGGAGTTGGTCGATCGACGACCGGCGCTATAACTTCCAGTTTGGCACCGAAATCGGATGGGAGATTCGCGGCGGAAAGAAAACCCGGATGCTGAAAAACCCCAGCTACGGCGGCATCACCACCGATTTTTGGAATTCCTGCGACGCCATTTGCGGCCCCCAGTACTGGACCTTGTGGGGGACTCCCAACTGCGGCAAGGGGCAGCCGATGCAGACCATGGGCACGGGTCATGGAGCCTCACCGGCGCGCTTCCGCAAAGTGCAGGTGGGAGTGGCCTACCCCGGCTGAGGGATTGTCGATTGACGATTGCCGATGGATGACGATGCATGACGATGGTCGATTCTTTCAATCGTCAATCGAAAATCGACAATAATTTGACCCGATGAATTTGACCCGACAACGCGCGGAAGAAGTTTTCGAAAAAGTTCTGAAGTATTCCACGGCCGATGAAACCGAAGCAACGGTCTCATCCACCTCTTACGCCCTCACCCGTTTCGCCAACAATACGATTCATCAAAACGTGGCGGAGGAGAGCTCATCGCTTTCCGTCCGGGTGGTCAGCGAAGGACGCGTGGCGCGGGCCAGCACCAACAAATTTGACGAAGCCTCGATCCGGCAACTTTGCGAAGCCGCACTCGTGCTGGCGCGGTTACGGCCGCCCGACCCCGATTTGCTGCCGATGCCGGGGCCGCAGACTTATCGCGCGCTCGCTCGTTTCTTCCGCGAGACCGCGCAACTGACGCCGCAGACGCGGGCGGAGACGGTGGCCAAGGTGGTGGAACGCGCGGAGAAGGATGGCCTGACCGCCGCCGGAGTGTTTTCGAGCGGCGCCTCGGCTTTTGGTCTTTTCAACTCGCGCGGCATGAAGGCGTTTCATGAAGAAACGATGTCGGAGTTTTCCGTGACCATGATGAGCGACTCCAGTTCCGGCTGGGCGAAGAAAACGGCGCCCTACTGGATGGAACTGGAGCCGTCGGAGCTGGCGGAACGCGCCGCGCAGAAAGCCCTCGCTAGCCGCGCGCCACGTGAGGTTGCACCGGGCCGCTACACAGTGATCCTAGAGCCCTCCGCAATGCTCGACCTTTTGGGCTTTATGATCCTTGACTTCAGCGGTCTGGCCGTGCACGAGCAGCGCAGTTGCTTAACCGGCCGCGTGGGCCAGAAGGTCTTCGGCGAAAACATCAACTTCCGCGACGACGTTTTCCACCCCTTGCAGACAGGCGCTCCCTTCGACGGAGAGGGGATTCCACGCCAGCGCGTGCCCATTGTCGAAAAGGGGGAAGTGAAAAACCTGGTCTACGCGCGCCAGACGGCGCACAAGTTGGGCGCGCAACCTACCGGCCACGGATTCCCGCTGCCCAATGAGTATGCTGAAGCCCCTCTGAATATTGTCATGGACGGCGACCGCTCCAGTGTGGACGACATGATTCGGTCCACCGAGCGCGGCTTGTTGGTGACCCGCTTCTGGTACATTCGGGAAGTGGACCCTTACAAGAAAATCCTGACCGGCATGACACGCGACGGTACGTTTTGGATCGAAGACGGGCAGGTCCGCCAGGGCGTCAGAAACCTGCGCTTCAATCAGAGCTTGGTAGATATGCTGGGCCAAGTGGAAATGATGAGCCCGCCACAACGCACCGCCGGGGAAGAGTCATTTGAAATGGTCGTGCCCGCAGCCAAGATCCGCGAATTCAATTTTGCTTCCACTACCAAGTACTGACCGGAGGCGAAAGGCCTGCCTTGACAATCTTGGCGCGCGAGTGTTAGAAAAATGAATTGCCTCTGTGGCGCTATCGTCTAGGGGTTAGGACGTCAGATTCTCAATCTGAAAACCCGGGTTCGATTCCCGGTAGCGCTACCAAAATCTTTTTGGCGCCGCCGCAAGATCTCCTGCTCAGCTTATGCTTATTCCCGGACGCCGCATCTCTTCTGTCTTTCGGAATGCTCGAAGTCAGGTGGGGCCGCTGAACGCCGGCCGCAATTCCTGGGCGATCCGCTGCACTCGCAGGTCGTCCAGGAACTGTTCCCAAGCTGCCGGAATGCTTACGGGCGCACGCCCAATCCCAGTCTGTCCGCTGCTCTGAGGACCTCGTCGCCACGAACGCGCACGCGAATATCGTCCGTCAGGTTCACCCAGCGCACCCTGCCGGTGGGGTCGATCAGGAATTCGGCGGGCCGCGCAATGTTCACCTGTTTGGGGCCGCCCCGGATGTGCAGGAGGTCATAAGGACGGATGACCTTCTCCTCGGGATCCGAAAGGAGTGGGAAGGTTAAGCCCGCTTTCTCACCGAGCATGTGGCTGACCTCGAGCGGGTCAACGCTGACCGCCACCACTCGTATGCCGCGCTTGCCGAACTCGCTCAACTGGCTTTGAAAACTCCGTAACTCGGAGACGCAATACGGTCACCAGTAACCCCGGTAGAAAATCAAAACCAGCCCGCCTGACTTCGTCGCCCCAGCGGCTGGCTTCAACAGGTCTGCCAGCGAAACAGCCTTGCCATACTGGTCAGGCAAGGTGAAGCTGGGCGCCTTCTGTCCCACGTAGGGGGCGCCGGAGGAAAGCGGCAATTGCGAATAAGCTGAATTCAGGAAGCCGAAGAATATGAAAATCAGCAGGGCCAGCGTGGGCCGTATCGATCCCCCCTTACCGGCACAAGCCCTTAACGGTTCAAAAGCACGGGGCATTCTCACCTCTCCATGAATCAGGAATCTCCGATTTCAACTCTATGTCTGCGCGAAAACCATACTCGTGCCGCCCTGGCGGGTCAAGTTCAGATTGGCGTCGTTGTCCTCGGGGCAGGAGCCGCCGAAATGGGGCAAAAAAAGTTGCCAAAAGCGCCCGCCCGGCCTATCTTGGTTCAGGGTGTAATCAGATGTTCCACTCTGTAAAGACTTCCAACGGGGAAACCCGCAACTCCATAGTGGGCGCACGAACCGATGGCCCCCAGGAAGGAATGGCCGATGAAACTTCGCATTCGGGGGAATTCCATTCGCTTACGCTTGGGCCAAAGTGAAGTTGCCCAGTTGGTGAAAGATGGCGGTGTATATGCATCGATCCAGTTTTCAGCCTTTCCGAGAAGTCAGTTGAGCTACACGCTGGTCACATCTCCTACCGAGAAGGAAATCACGGCATGTCTCGCCAACAGTGAAATCAAGGTTACGGTGCCCGAAGGCTTAGCACGGGGATGGGCGAATTCTGAGCAGGTGGGATTGAAACAGGTGCAGCAAATAGATCGCGAGGTTAGCCTCTCGGTACTGATCGAGAAGGATTTCCATTCCCTGGAACCGCGCCCCGACGAAGACCAGTCCGATAGTTTCCAAAACCCTTTCCAAGGAAAACACTGCAACCATCCTTAATCTGCTTGTGGGTTCCTCGTATGTATGATGTCACGGCCTTCGTATTGTCAGGCGGCCAGAGCACACGAATGGGTAGCGATAAGGCGTTGCTTGCCCTCCAGGGCAAGACCCTGCTGGAGCGGGCGCTCAGCTTGGCGCACCGAATTGCGCCGCGAGTGGCGATTCTGGGACCACGTGAAAGATACGCAGCGACGGAAGAGTGGATCATCGAAGACGAATTCCCGGGCTGCGGCCCCCTGGCCGGAATCCATGCGGCATTGCAGGCGACCGAAACTGATCTGAATGTGATTCTGTCCGTTGACATGCCCTTCGTGCCTCTGGATTTCCTTGCCTACCTGATCGAACGTGCCCAATCATGCCCGGCGGCCCAAGTGGTGGTGCCTCGCATGGGTGGTGTCGTCCAGGGGACCTGCCTCGCATGTCGTCGCGGCTTCCGGGGTATGTGCGAGCAGCGGTTGCGCCTCGGGTTCTACAAAGTGGAGGACGCGATTAAGATGGCGAGGCCAGAGTATCTCGAAGAAACAGAGATGCGCAGCCGCGGGTTTGATCCGGACATGTTCAGGAACCTCAATACACCGGAAGATCTCACCAAGGCTCAGGGAAGGGTCGCCCCCACGGGAAAGATTTTCTCCGCGAATTTCTAAGTCAGGACACCAGTGCCCTGAGTGAGAAATTCATGGATGAATTCAGCCCGCGAAGCGGGCGATATAACATAGCCCACGGCGCCAGCCGTGGGGTGGCGAGCCCTCCCTCACCCCCGTCCCCTCTCCCGCCCCGGCGGGAGAGGGGAGCCGAAGGCGGGGAGAGGACCGCCTTTGCCACTGCTCACGCCGTGGGCTGGAGGATGCCGCCCCTGGCGGGGCTGCGAAGGGTCGCCTCCGCCACATCAGGAGGCATACCGGCAAAATGAGTGGAACACACAAAACGCCTGAAGCTGAACGGGACTTCATGACGGCGTGGCCTGCCTATGAGGGTACTCGAGCGTTGGATGTCCTCCGCGCGACGGAGTATTCACGCCTGGACCGGCTTGGGCATATCTACCTTGATTACACGGGCGCCGGCCTGAATGCAAGTTGCCAGGTGCGCGAGCACCTGAGCCTCCTTGAGTCGCACGTGTTCGGCAACCCCCACTCTCGAAACCCCACCTCGGTGACGATAACCGCGTTAGTCGAACAGTGCCGGCGCAAAGTCCTGGATTACTTCCATGCCTCGGAGGATGATTATACGGTCATCTTCACGCCCAACGCTTCCGGAGCGCTAAAGCTGGTGGGTGAAGCCTATCCCTTCGGGCCTGACGGCCACTACTTGTTGACTTTCGACAATCACAATTCGGTGAACGGAATCCGCGAATTTGCGCGGAGCCAGCACGCCAGCATCACCTATGTGCCGTTAACGCTGCCCGAAATGCGCGTCGACGAAGACGCGCTTCAGGAGTATTTCAAGCTGGCACGTACCAACGGCCACAACTTGTTCGCTTACCCCGCGCAGTCCAACTTTTCGGGTGTCCAGTACCCTTTGGAATGGATTCCCCGGGCCCAAGCCATGGGCTGGGACGTGCTGCTCGACGCCGCGGCATTTGTCCCCATGAACCGACTCGACCTGAGCCAATGGCGTCCGGACTTCGTCACCATTTCCTTCTACAAGATGTTCGGCTATCCCACGGGCGTAGGTTGCTTAGTTGCCGCGCGGAGCGCCTTGCTGAAGCTCCGGCGGCCGTGGTTCTCAGGGGGCACCATCACCGTGGCATCCGTGCAGGGCGACCGCTACTTCCTGGCGGAAGGTGCGTCCGCCTTCGAAGATGGCACACCTGACTACCTGGGTATTCCGGCGGTTGAGATCGGCTTGCGACACCTGGAAAGTGTCGGCGTTGACCTGATCCGCACGCGTTGCCAGTGCCTGACGGCATGGGTGGTCCAGGAACTCCTCGTGCTGCATCACGCCAATGGCCGCCCTCTGGTGCATGTTTACGGGCCGTTGAACACCCGGCGGCGGGGTGCAACCGTGGCGATGAACCTGTACGATTCGGCAGGCAGGATAATCGATCACCTGCGCGTGGAGGAAGCAGCGGCGAAGCGCCAGATCTCATTGCGTTCGGGTTGTTTCTGTAACCCCGGAGGGGGCGAGACTGCCCTCCGGCTGTCTAAGTCCGAATTGATCGGCTGTTTCAGCCAGCACGAACAAGAGAATTTGCGCTTCACACAAGAGGACTTTCGCCAGTGTGTCGACAGCAAGGGAACGGGCGCGGTCAGGATCTCTCTCGGAATCGTCAGCACCTTCGAGGATGTCCGGCGGTTTGTTCAATTCGCGGCTGAATTCCTCGAATGACCCCGCACGGACAAGGGTCGGTAGTGGGTCAATTTGATGTTGTAGCGGCGAGTTTACCTCGCCATATGGCGGCGTAAAGCCGCCTCTACTTCAAATTCACCCACTACCCAAAGGTTCCCTCCCTTTGCGTTGCCCCATGAATTGCATGTCAACTTTCCGTCTCTTGGAGCGGTTGCCGGATGTTCGTTTCACCCAGCCGCACTGGGTGAATGCGCGCAAACTTTCCGGACGAATGGCTTCAAATGGGGAGTCAGGACAGTTTCGAAGATTCGATACTAATTGACTATCGTCTACGGTCTCCAGGGTCGTCTTCTCAAACCATGGAATTTGTCCTGCCGCCTCGACTAACCGACTGGCTGGCAACTGGTTAGGCGGATTTAGGGCGCTGGCTGCCCCTTGGCCTGGCCGAGACCCGCCGCTTATTCCCGATTCAGTAGCTATGTCAGGTCTTGGCAGGCAACTTGCATCCGCTAGGGACGGGATTTCTTGTCTTGAGGGTATCGATGCAATCGAAGCTGAGTCGGCGGGAATTCTTCCGGCGGTCGACTGCGGCGGGGGCCGCAGCAGCGGTCGGAGAGGCGACGGGAACCGGTGCCGTCCACCCGCCGGGCTGGCGCGGCACGACGCGAGTCGAGCAGATTGCTACCAACTGTGAGATGTGCTTCTGGCGCTGCGGCGTGCTGGCGGAAGTGGCGGACGGGAAAGTCCTGAAGCTGGAAGGCAATCCTGATCATCCTCTGACCCGCGGCAGATTGTGTGCGCGAGGCAACGCGGGGACGGGACTCCTCTACGATCCCGACCGCCTGAAATATCCCCTGCTGCGCACGGGACAACGCGGCGAAGGCCAGTTCCGGCGCATCACCTGGGATGAAGCGCTGGATTTTCTTGCCGCGCACTTGAACGACCTGAAAAGCAAGTATGGTCCGGAGAGTGTGGCCTTCTTCCCCCACGGCGTGGCGTCGGAATTCTTCCACACGCTGATGAAAGCCTTCGGAACGCCCAACAGCGCGGAACCCGCCTTCGCCCAATGCCGCGGCCCGCGCGAGGTTGGCTACGCGCTGACCTTCGGGCAAGGGCTCGGTTCGCCGGAACCGGTTGACCTGGAAGAGTCGAAGCTGATCATTCTGATCGGCTCACACATCGGGGAAAACATTTTCACCTCACAGGTCACGGCCTTCGCGGAAGCCTTGGCGCGCGGGGCCAAGCTCATCGTTGTGGACCCGCGCTTTTCCACGGCGGCGGCGAAGGCTGACTGGTGGCTGCCCATCCGTCCCGGCACGGACATCGCACTGCTTCTGGCCTGGGTGAACGTCCTGATCAGCGAGGAGAGTTACGACCGGCACTACATCGAAAAATACGCGCAAGGTTTTACCGAACTCGCGGCGCACGTCCGCGAGTTCACGCCGGAATGGGCGGAAGCTATTACCGAGCTTCCCGCCCGGCAGATCCGCGAAACAGCCCGGGCCATGGGAGAAGCCAAGCCCGCCGTGGCCCTGCATCCGGGGCGTCACACCACCTGGTACGGCAACGACACGCAACGCGCGCGAGCGATGGCCATCGTCACCGCCCTGCTCGGCGCCTGGGGGCGCAAGGGCGGAATCTTCCTGCCGACACCCCTGAAGCGCGGAACATTCTCCCTCCCCCCGTTCCCTGAGTCCAAGCGGGGCCGCGCCGATGGCGCGGGCACGCGTTATCCGCTCGCTTCAGAAGAGCAGGGAGTGACGAACGGGCTGGTCGAAGCGACCCTCACTGCCAAGCCCTATCCCATCAAAGGCTGGGTGGTTTATGGCCAGAATGTGCTCGAAAGCATCCCGCAGCAGCAGAAGACTCTCGAAGCGATCCAGCATTTGGAGTTGATGGTGGTTGTGGATGTGTTGCCGGTGGAACAGGTAAACTACGCCGACCTGGTTCTACCCGAGGCCACCTATCTCGAACGCTACGACGCACCCGCCATCGTGGAGTCCGCCAAAAGTCCCTTTGTGGCGACACGTTTCCCCACGGTCGAGCCGCTCTACGAATCGAAACCAGGATGGTGGATCGCCAAGGAGCTTGCCAAGCGTCTGGGTCTCGGAGCTTACTTCCCGTGGGAGACACCCGAGGAACACCTCGCCCGGTCGATCCAGCCGCTGGCCGTGAATCCCGATGTGCTGCACGCTCGCGGCGCTGTGGCGTTCGAGGGTCGTCCCTATATCGAGCAGCGCAAGACCGAAGACGGCCCGCTGTTTCCGACCCAAAGCGGGAAGATTGAACTCTCCTCACCCCTACTGAAGCAACTGGGCGCCGATCCGCTTCCGCGCTTCACGCCGGTCGAGGACCCTCCGTTGGGTTACTTCCGTCTTCTCTATGGTCGCACGCCGGTCCATTCTTTCGCGCGCAGCCAGAACAACGCCGTCCTCGACGCCTTAATGGCGGAAAATGAGGTGTGGGTGAATGACGTTGCGGCGCGCGACCTGGGCCTGGGCGACCAGCAGCGCGTGATCCTCGAAAACCAGGACGGGGTGAGGAGCTTGCCCGTTCGGGTGCGGGTGACCAAAGGCATCCGGCGTGATTGCGCCTACATGGTGCATGGCTTTGGACACCAATCGCCGCAACTCAGGCGCGCTTATCACCGGGGAGCCTCCGATACTCACCTCATGACGCGAGTGCAGGTTGACCCGCTGATGGGCGGAACAGGAATGCGCGTGAACTTTGTGCGCATCCTTGTTGCGTAAGGTGGAGACAAGAGCGTTTTGGACGATTGCGTCGAGAAGTGGTTACAGGTGAACGGATGGCACGATATGCAATGGTCACGGATTTAACGAAGTGCGTGGGCTGCCAGGCCTGCACGGTGGCCTGCAACTCCGAGTGGGAAGTGCCGCTGGGTTTCGCCCGGACTCACGTTCGGTATACGGGAGTGGCGGGCGTCTTCTCGAATCTCGTTTCCAGCTTTTATGTGGCCCAGTGCAATCACTGCGACCGGCCGGCTTGCGTTGCGCCTTGCCCCACGGGCGCCACGTTTCAGGATAAAGACGGGATTGTGAAGGTCGACCGCAACCTTTGCATCGGCTGCGGTTACTGCGTCGAGGCGTGTCCTTACGACGCGCGCTACATCAACCCGGTCATCAATAAAGTTGATAAGTGCGACTTCTGTTCTGCGCGCATCGAACGGGGACAAGAGCCCGCCTGCGTTGGCACCTGTACAGCCCATGCGAAGTTTTTTGGAGATCTGGAAGACGCCGCGAGCGTTGTTTACAAACTCGTATACGAAAAAGGGGCACGGCGGCTGGAAACATCCCAGGTGGCGATCGGGCCGAATGTGTATTACTTGGGGAAGAAGGGGAATATTGATTTGGTGCTGGGCACATTTCCGCCGCGGCGTCCCCGGATGCCCCAGCCGGGAGAATGGTGGAGCAAGGTGGTCAAGCCCCTGGTGCTCACGGCCATCGGCGCGACTTTTCTGGGACAAGCGGTGGCCTTCTTCCACCAGTTACGAACCGGGGAGAAGGAATTCGAGGATTAGGAGAATTGGCCTTGAATGCTCAAACCATACCGTTAGCTCCTGCTCCGCTGACGCTCAGCCAAGCCGAAGGGATGGCGCAGCGGCAAATCAAAAAGCACCACGTGGCCATCATGCTTCTGCACTGGTTCAACGCCACAGTCTGGCTGCTCGAACTTGTAACCGGTGCGGCGCTCATAAGCTCTCCCCACTTCCGTGTCGCTCCGCAGTGGTACATCAGCATCGTTCAAGGCTTCTTCGGGGCGCGCGCCAACATGCTGGCCTTCCACATCGCCGTAGGCGTCACCTGGATCATCGTCTTTCTGGTTTATGGAACCCTCGGTTTCCGCGCCTACCTGGCGAAAGAGGTTCTGCAAAAAGAAATTGGCCTCGATCGCGACGACCTCGCGTGGCTGAAGATTCGTACCCTTCGCTTGTTGAGCCTTGCCAACGATCCCCTTCCTCCCCAAGGCATTTATAACGCCGGCCAGAAGCTCTTCGCCTCGCTGATTTACGCCATGATTCCCGTCATCATGGCGACGGGCCTGATCATGACTCTTCATCTATTCAGCACCGCGGCCGTTCAGTGGGCGGTGGTGCTGCACTTTGCGGCCGTGGGCCTGGTCGTTTCGGGATTGATGATTCATGTCTATATGGGCGCGGTTTTTCCCGAGGAGAAGCCGGCCTTCTTTTCGATGATCACCGGCACGGTCAATGAACTCTACGCGTACCGTCATCACTTCAAGTGGTGGAGAGAGATGAAAATGCAGGAGGCCGAATGGGAGCAGAAGTTCGTGAAAAACTCCGGGACTGCTGGCTCCGCCGGTTCCCGCGAACAGGTCCCGAGCGAAGCGCCGGTCATTTTACGCCCCTCCGAAACCAAGCCTGGGGTCACCCGCTCGGCGTTGGCGCGCGCCTTCCGCCAGCCGGAATACTGGCCACCCTACATCGCGGGGGTGGGTTTGGGAATCACCTTGCTCGCAACCTTTGTAATAATGGGCGACGGGCTGGGGGCTTCGGGAGGATTCACGCGATACCTCGTGGCGCTGATCGCCTGGGTCGCGCCGCACTATGCGAGTTCCCAGCCTTACTGGAGCCTCTATTTCCAGCCGGGCCAGTCACCGCTCATCGATTTTCTGGTTTTTGAACTGATCGGGGTGGCGCTGGGAGGCTTTGTTTCTGGATGGCTAGCGGGGCGGTTGCGGGTGGCCGTGGACAAAGGGCCGCACATTTCCCGACGCGCCCGGTATGCGCTGGCGCTGGGCGGCGGCATCCTGACAGGCATCGGCGCGCGTCTGGCCCGCGGTTGCACGAGCGGCCTGGCGCTGTCGGGCGGCGCCGTGCTCTCCGCTGGTGCCTTCATCTTTATGATGAGCGTCTTTGCGGCAGGGTTCATCGGCGCTTACTTCCTGCGGAGGTGTTGGCTATGAGCGCTCCTTACTTTTCCAGTTTTTCGATTGCGGTTTACTTGACCTGGGCGGGGGTGCTCGGCTTTTTCTTCGGCTTCTTCCTGGAACGTGCCGGCTTCTCGAGCGCCAGGAAACTGACCGCACAGTTCTACTTCCAGGATTTCGCGGTCCTGAAGGTGATGTTCACGGCGATTGTCGTGGCCATGCTGGGTATTGCCTACTTGGCGTTCGTGGGCTGGCTCGACATGAGTCAGGTGTTTGTGCCACCGACCTTCATCTGGCCGCAGATTGTGGGGGGCCTGCTGCTGGGAGCGGGTTTTATCATTGGCGGTTATTGCCCGGGCACTTCCGTGGCGGCGGCCGCCATCGGCAAGCTTGACGCGCTCTTCTTCATGCTCGGCATCTTTATCGGGATCTTTCTGTTTGGGGTGGGCATCCCCCACTTCAGCAAATTCAACTTCTCTGGGGCGCGTGGAGCGCTGACCCTGCCGGTGTGGCTTAATGTGAATACCGGGATTGTGGTGCTGGCCATCGTCCTGGCTGCTTTGGGAGCCTTCTGGGCAGCGGAAAAGTGCGAAGGCGATTGGCGCCTGTTTGCACGGGCTTATGGAAAGTCGTCGGAAGGAGAAAAGCGCTGATGAAAATTGAAATCACAGGAAAACGCCTGGCGGCCGCGGGCGCGGTGTTTCTGGCGGTGGTTTTGGCGTTGGCCAATTCGCTGGCGCGCGGCACGGGAGCCGGACCTGTCAACAACGCCCCGGCATTGGTTCAAACGATCATCGCGGAAAAGGATCACGTGACTCCGGGCGAACTGGCGCGCTGGATTATTGAAAAGCGCCAGGACTATCAGCTCATCGATATCCGCCAGCCCTGGCAGTTTGATGACTACCACATCCCCACGGCCATCAACATTCCCCTGGAGCAATTGTTCCAGGAGGCGGGCCTCCAACAGTTCTCACGCGGCAAGCAGATCGTCCTCTACGGACTGGGAGCAGGGCACGCGGCTCAAGCCCAGTTGCTCCTGAGCCTCAAGGGTTACAACGCGCTTTCGCTGCGGGAAGGCATCAGCGCCTGGTGGGACGACGTGATGACGCCCACGAGCCTGCGCTCGGAAACTCAATCGCCAGCAGGGTATCGGCAGGCCAAGGAACTGCGGGAATACTTCACGGGAACGGGAAAAGCTCAGCTTTCTGCGCCAGCGTCTGAAGTGCCCAAGGTGCCTCCGGCTGGAACTGCGCCGGAGGGCACCCAGCCCGCCAAGAAACTCAAGCTCGGACGTGGTTGCTCATAGCAGCGCCAGCACCTTTCCCCATGAACTTACCGAGGTGACCTTCCTGTGGCCGGAAGCAGACTGAAAAATGCCAAGAGCGCGTACCTTTTTGAAAGACAGGCGCAGGTCTGCAAGGCATTCGCGAATCCCACACGCCTTCACATCCTGGAGTTATTGGGAAAAAGAGAGCGGAGCGCCGCCGAGCTTCTGGAAGCACTGGGCGTCTCGAAGGCCAATCTCTCGCAGCATGTGGGCATCCTGCGAAACACTGGGGCGATAATTACTCGCCGCAAAGGGAAACAGCTTTATTGTGCATTGGCGTTCCCCGAGATCAAGCAGGCGTGCCTGCTCATGCGTGAAGTGCTCCGACGCCTCCGGTCCAGGTGAATCGCTTCGGGAAGGATGAGGGGATGCGGCCGCGATGGCGAATGCGGTGTCGAGGCAACCCAAATCGTCGGGAAGGAACCAGATGCTTGTATCCACTCCGATTGCAGACGCAGCATACCCATATCAATTACCTCTCCCGACCAACTACTTTGCCGAGAAGTTCGATCCGATGGGCGTCCTCAACAGCCGAATGAAGGACAACTCCCTGTTGAGTGGAAGCTGTTGTGACTTTGCCCTCAAACGCAATTCAGCTAGTCAACAACTGGATGTTCTCGTGGGGCGATAGGTCAAAATGACCGTTGGCCTTGGCGGATCTGCCCTGAGATGCCCCAAAGTGTGGTACACAGTGGTGAAGGGGCCACCAAAGGCAGTGCTAATCTGAAGAACCCGCAAGTCATTAAAAAAGAATAAAAAAACTCTTGACAAGCCTATATGGTGCCGATATAGTCAGTGGCCAGAAGTGGGTAGAAATGGAAATTATTGTTTGTTAGAGAGGATTTTGGGGTCGGAAGGGGCATTGGGGCGGGTCCTATGTTCCGCGGGAATAATCCAGCGACGGTGGACGACAAGGGTCGGCTTAAGATCCCGACGGCCTTCAAGGCACTTCTCGATGAGAAGTATGGCCAGGACTTCTTTGTGACCAGCCTCGACGGAAAGTCGGCGCGCATCTATCCGTTTCCGGTTTGGCGCGAGATTGAAGAGAAGCTAGCTGCCTTGCCTTCGATGAACAAGGCGAAGAAACACTTTTTGGATCGGACGAACTTCTGGGGGCAAGCGGCCCGGGCTGACGCGCAGGGGCGGGTGCTGATTCCGGTGCAGTTGCGCGAGTCGGCCGCGATGCACGGGGAAGTGGCCGTGCTCGGGTATTTGAATTACCTGGAAGTTTGGAACAAGGAGCGCTACCGCGAGCACTTGGAAAGCGAGCCGCTCAGTGAAGAGGACCTCCAGAATCTGAGCAACTTGGGAATCTGACGCTTTGGGAATTTGGTTTGACCTACGGTGATGAATGACGAGCAAGGTGGGAACACAAAACTTCCGGGTGCGGCCGAACCTTCGCGCCCTCTCCATGTTCCAGTGCTCGTCGGTGAAACCCTTGATTTTCTCAACATCCGGCCGGAAGGGAATTACATCGACGCGACACTCGGGGGCGGGGGGCACGCGCAAGAGATCTTGAAACGCCTCGGTCGTGGCAGGCTTTTGGGTCTGGACCGCGACCCCCAGGCACTGGAAGTGGCCGGTAATAAGCTGGCGAGCTTTGGCGAGAAGCTGATTATGCAGCACGGGAATTTCGCGCAAATCGACGCGTTGCACGCCGCCAGCGGACTGCCGCCGGTGGACGGAGTGGTGGCCGACCTCGGTTTGAGCTCGATGCAGCTTGACGACGCTTCCCGTGGATTCAGTTTCAGTCTGCCGGGTCCTCTCGACATGCGAATGGATCCCAGCTCTGGAACCACAGCCGCTGACCTTGTGAACCACGCCAGTGAGCGGGACCTGGCAGATATTTTTTTCAAGCTAGGGGAAGAGCGCCACTCGCGCCGAATCGCGCGAGCCATTGTGAAGGCCCGTCCGTATCGAGTAACCACCGAACTGGCGCAGGTGGTGACGCGAGCGATCCCCTCCCGGGCGGGCCTCCACCAAATTCATCCGGCGACGCGCAGCTTTATGGCTCTCCGCCTGGCGGTGAACGCGGAGCTGGAAAATCTGGAGCAATTTCTCGACAGGGTCCTGATGGTCCTCCGGCCTGGGGGGCGGGTCGTGATCCTGAGTTTTCACTCGCTGGAAGACCGCAGGGTCAAGCAAGCCTTCCGGCGCTGGCAGGGCGAAGGCCGGGCGAGCATCCTGACGCGCAAAGTGGTTCGTCCGGGAGATGAAGAAGTTCAGACCAATCCGCGCGCGCGCAGCGCCAAGTTGCGGGCGGCAGAGAAGGGCAGGGACTAGGGATTCGGGACTCGGGGTTGTTTTTTTCCGAATCCCGTGTCCCGAGCCCCGAACCCCGGTTTTCCTATGGCAACAGCGGCAGTCACATTACCGAAGACCAGACGGCGTCCGAGAAACGTCCCGGCCGCGGGCCGGGCGAATTTCCCGGAATTCTACTTTGTGAAGCACATCGACAATTCCCGCTTGGTGCGGGAAGTTGACGCGGAGCGTCGCCGTGAATGTTTCAGTCTCTTGGGATTGGGCGTACTGGTTTTTCTTTTTGTGCTCCTGTTCGCATGGCAGCATTTCCAGTGCGTGCGGTACGGTTATCAGATTGAACAACTCAAGGCCGAATACGCGACACGGGAAGAGCAAAATCATCAGTTCCGGCTGGAGCAGGCGGCGCTCGCCGATCCGGAAAGGATCGACACGCTGGCGCGGACCCAGCTCGGGATGGTCTCGCTCCGCCCGCAGCAAGTGGTTCAGGTGGGCGGGCCTGAGCCGGCGGCGGCCGCCTTGGAAAGCCCCGAGGTGGCACGCAACTTCTCCGTGGGTAGCGGACATACTCCACACGAGCCATAGCTACGATGGGCCGACGCAAGCCTGATTCTCGCACGGCGAAGCCCGACCGGTCTCGCCTGGAGAGGCGGCGACTGATCGTCGGCGTGCTTTGCTTCCTCTGGTTCGGCTGCGTTGCCGCTCGCCTCTACTATTTCCAAGTCATCCAGTACGTGGAGCTTCTGGCGCGTGCACAGCGCCAGCAGCAGCACACCATTGAGGTGGCGCCGCAGCGCGGCGCCATCTATGACCGGCAGATGAATCCCCTGGCGATGAGCCTGGGAGTGGATTCGGTCTACGCGGTGCCGAGCGAGCTTACGGAGACGCAGATGGTGGCTTCCCTGCTTGCGCCAGTCCTGGGGGTGGATGCGGACGAACTCCGCGACCGCTTGCAGACGATGCATTCCTTCTGCTGGGTCAAGCGGCGCGTGACGCGGGAAGAAGCCACGCGCGTGCGTGATTTGAATCTGAAGGGTGTCTATTTTCAGCGCGAAACCAAGCGCTTCTATCCCAAAGGGGATTTGGCCGCTCAAGCGATCGGTTACGTCGGCTTGGATGACAAGGGCCTGGGTGGCATCGAGTACGCCCTGGACGACCAGATCAAAGGCAAACCTGGCCGCGTGCTGCTGGCCTCCGACGCGCGCCGCCGTACTTTTCACAGCACTGAGTGGGAGGGAGTTTCCGGCAAGAACGTAGTGCTAACCCTCGACGAGAAAATCCAGTACATCGCGGAAAAAGCCCTGGCGCAGGAAATGGCGAGGGCGCACGCCGCGGGCGGTGTGGCGATTGTGCAGAATCCCAATACGGGCGAGATTCTGGCCCTGGCCAATCGGCCCACCTTCGATCCCAATGATATTGGCGCCAGTCCCGCCGCGGCACAACTGGATCGCGCCGTGGGGTGGATTTACGAGCCGGGCTCGACTTTCAAGCTCGTGACGCTGTCGGCGGCGCTGGAAGAAAACCTGACCAATCCCCAGGAGGTCATCAATTGCCAGAACGGCAGCATTGTGCTGGCGGGGCATACGATTCATGACCATAAGCCCTATGGCGATCTCAGCGTCACCGAGGTAATGGCGAATTCCAGCGACGTGGGCGCCATCAAGCTGGGCCTGCGGCTGGGGGATGACCGCTTCTACCGTTACATCCAAGCCTTTGGTTTCGGGGCGAAAACCGACCTGGAATTGCCCGGCGAAGAGCGCGGATTGCTGAAACCTCCCGGCCGCTGGTCGGGGATTTCCATCGGCGAAATTTCCATGGGGCAGGAAATCGGCGTGACGCCCCTCCAAATGGTGACGGCGTTTTCGGCTATCGCTAATGGCGGAATTCTGTTTCAGCCTCGCATCGTGCACGATGTTTTTCTCGGCGCCCACCACGACCCCTTGCCGCCGACCACCGGGCGTCGCGTTATCAGCGCGCGCACGGCAGAGATGATGCGGCAAATTCTTACCGCAGTGGTTGACCAAGGCACCGGCAAGCCCGCGCAATTGGGCGGATATACATCCGCCGGCAAGACCGGCACCGCGCAGAAAATCGATGGCAGCGGTGAGTATTCAAAATTGCACTATGTAGCTTCTTTTATCGGCTTTGCTCCCGCCACACGGCCGGCGGTGACTATTCTGGTGGTCATCGATTCGCCGGTGGGAGCTTACTACGGGACAGACGTGGCAGCTCCGGTATTCCGATCTATCGCAGAGCAGACTCTTGGTTACCTGAACATTCCGCAGGACAATCCCTCCCGATGGCCTCAGATTGTAACTCCTAAACCCACGAAGGCTCCCGACCAGAAACAGGAGGACTTCATGGGATTCCTTCCTTCGGATCGAGGATCCTTTGGAGCTGCCACATCACCCGTTCAGCCGGCATCTTTTTCCCAGCCGCTTTCGCCTGACGGACCCGCGCCACCGCCCCCCCCTGACGGGGGCGTTGCCTCCAGCACGGTGGTTTTGGGCGATGGCCCCCTGGTGACCGTTCCGGATTTTTCCGGATGGGCGGCGCGCCGCGTGGCCGAGGAGTGTGAAAGACTGGGCCTCGACCTCAATGTTGTGGGGAGCGGCCTGGCGGTGGAACAAAACCCTATGGCGGGCTTGAAGGTGCCTTCCGGCACCCGCATTTGGGTGCGCATGGCCCGCTAGGGATTAGGACTGGGGAATGGTGAATTGTACATAGTGAATTGGAAACAGCCCTCGCCCCCTTGGGGGCGACGATCGCCGGGCGACCGCAGGGATGGTGGAGAATTTACATCCCTTGCCCCTCGGGGAGAGGGTCGCGCGCAACCGGCGCTTTCGTCAGGCGGAGTGGGACGAGTGAGGGGGTCGAAACCGTGGCGCTTAATCGAAATCTGACCCAGCGCATTCATGTTCGCGCCGACCCCCTCACCCACCGTCTTGCGGTCGCTCCTCGCCCCCAAGGGGGCGAGGGAAGAAGAATTTTCGGTTTATGGTGTTGAAAGGGGTGGGCGAACCACGGGCCTAAAGAAGAGGTTCGCGCTACGCCTCTTTTTGCTCACCCGATCGCCCGATCGTCGGATCACCCGATAGTCTGGATGGGAAATGAACCTTAGTGAGCTGCTCCAGTCGTTGCCGGTTCTGCACACGGGCGCAGACGCAACGTTGGAGGTTTCTTCTCTGGCTTACAACTCCCGAGAATTGCGGCCGGGATCGCTTTTCTTTGCCATTCAAGGTGAGAAGGCCGACGGCCACGCTTACATCCCCCAGGCGCTGGAACGGGGCGCCGTGGCGGTGGTCAGTGAGCGTGTCGCGCCACCCGAACTGGCCTCGCATTGGATTCAAGTTGCGGCCATTCGCCGGGCCTTGGCGGACGCGGGGCGCATCATTTTCGGTCATCCGGACAAGCGTCTCCAACTCATCGGAATCACCGGCACCAACGGCAAGACCACGACGGCCTATTTGGTGGAGAGCGTTCTTGCCGCGGCGGGGATTTTAAGTGGTGTTTTCGGCACCATTGAATACCGCATGGGCGGCAAAACCAAGGTTGCCACCAACACCACGCCGGAGTCGCTCGATTTGCTGTCCTACTTTGCGGAACTGGTGAAAGCGGGTGGCGAGGCGGCGGTGATGGAAGTCTCATCCCATTCGCTTGCCCAGGAGCGGGTCTGGGGGTTTCATTTCGCCGTCGCCGTGTTCACCAACCTGACGCAGGACCATTTGGATTATCACAAGGATTTTGACCATTACTTCCAGGCCAAGCGCCGCCTTTTTGAGGGGCTGGGCGCCCCGCCTCCGGATTGGGCAGTGATCAACACCGATGATCCGTGGGGCGCACGGCTGCTGGAATTGCCGTATCCGAACCGTCTTACTTATGGCCTGAACGGCGACGCACAAGTGACGCCCAAGCAAGTCGCGTCCGGTCCGGCGGGCACGGAAGCCGTCATCGCGATCCCGGCGGGGAAGCTGCAAATCGTTTCTCCGCTGTTGGGGCGCGCCAATCTGGTGAACATTCTTGCCGCAATTGCCACGGGGGTGGCCATGGGCATTGTCAATACCAAGATGGAGGAAGGCATCGCCAATCTTCAGGCGGTACCGGGACGTTTCGAGCGGATTGACGAGGGCCAACCGTTCCTGGTGATTGTAGATTATGCCCACACCGATGACGCTTTGAAAAATGTCCTGAAGACCGCTCGCGAACTTACCCGCGATCGCCTGATCGTTCTTTTCGGTTGCGGCGGTGAACGCGACCGGACGAAGCGCCCGCGCATGGGCGAAGCCGCCGGGTCGCTGGCAGATTTCGTGGTGCTGACTTCCGACAATCCCCGCAGCGAAGACCCGCTGCTGATTATGGCGGATGCCTTGGTGGGGTTGCAGCGTACGGGCAAGCCTTACATTGCGGAAGTCGATCGCGGCATGGCGGTCCGCAAGGCGCTGGAAGAGGCTCGCGAGGGCGACGTGGTGGTCCTGGCGGGCAAAGGTCACGAGACCTATCAAGTTCTCAAAGACGGGAAGATTGATTTCGACGACCGGGACGTGGCTCGCAAGGTCCTTGCGGAGATGGGTTACGGGCGCGACCGCGCGTAGAATGAAATAGCAATCAGCGCTCAGCCGTCAGCGATCAGCTTAGGGCTCTAGCCCGGATTTCTAACTACGCTAGGGGCTGCCGGAAGGACAGGGCTTTAGCCCCGCCGAAATCGCGGCTCCCAGCCTCTGTACGTTCCGCGCCCCGCGCAGCTTGCGGCCGCAAGCTGCGCGGAGTGCGGAACACGGGAACAATCAGGAAGGCCTTGTTACGGCGGGGCTAAAGCCCCGCCCTTCCAGACTTGTGGTGATAAACTGAGGTTAGCTGAACGCTGAAGGCTGATAGCTGACAGCTTGAATCGGCATGAAGTTGACGATGGGCGAGGTGGCGGCTTTTCTAGGAACGTCTTCAGGCGTGGCGGCTCGTTCCGTCGAGGGATACTCCATCGACTCGCGCTCCCTCGCGCCCGGCCAGCTTTTCTTCGCCATCCGCGGGCCGCGGTTTGACGGGCACCAGTTTGTGGGACAGGCGCTGGACCGCGGCGCTGCCGGTGGGGTGGTGGAGGAGGCCTTCTACGCCAGCGCTCCGGTGGAATGGCGGCCGGCACTGATTGCGGTTGTGGACACGCGCAGCGCCCTTCAGACGCTTGCCCGCGAAGTTCGCCGCAAATGGGGCAAGCGCCTTCTAGCGGTCACGGGCAGCACCGGGAAGAGCACCACGAAGGAAATGATCGCGGCCATCCTCAGCCGGCGTTTTCGCGTGCTGCGTTCTCCGGGGAATTTGAACAATGACTATGGACTGCCGTTGGCGCTGCTGGGGCTGGAAGCTGAGCACGAAGTGGCGGTGATGGAATTAGCGATGTCCGCCGCTGGCGAAATTGCTCGCCTGGCGCGGCTGGCTGAGCCTGAGGTCGGCGTGGTCACCAACGTTGCCCCCGCTCACTTGCAGTTTTTCAATTCTGTCGATGCGATCGCCCTGGCCAAACGCGAGTTAATCGATTATCTCGCTGCGGCCAGATCGGGCCAGGTCGCCGTCCTGAATGAAGACGATGAACGCGTGCGAAAGTTTGCGGAGGGTTTTCCCGGACGCGTCGCGACATTCGGTTTTTCAGAGAAAGCAACGTTCCGCGCCACGGAGGTCAAGCTGGGTGTGGGAATCGGGAGCGCCTTTCGCGTGATTGCCCCCGAATGGGAGGCCGAGTTCACGCTGCCTCTGCCGGGCCGCCACAATATTCAGAATGCCGTGGCGGCGATTGCGGCAGCAAGCGTCTGCGCAGTTCCACCCGAGGAGATGCGCCAGGCGCTGGCGGACTTTCAGAACTTACACCAGCGAAGTGAAATTCTTACGCTCCCGGGTGAGGTTACGATCATCAACGATTGCTATAATTCCAACCCGTTGGCCATGGAGCGCATGCTGGAGGCGCTTGCCGTCTGGCCGGGGGCGCGCCGCCGCACGGTGGTTGCGGGTGAGATGTTGGAGTTGGGGCCGACGTCGCCGGAGTTGCACCGAGGCGTGGGCCGCAAGTGCGCGCAGAGCGGCGTGGCGTGGGTGATTGCTGTACAAGGAGACGCCCGGTTCTTCGTGGAAGGTGCCGTCGAGGGGGGGATTCCCCCGTCGCACGGGCGATTTTTCCCCGACGTCCAATCGGCGGGCGAGTTCTGCCAGACCTTGATCGCCCCCGGCGATGTTATTTTGGTGAAGGGCTCGCGCGGGGTGCACTTGGAGACGGTAATTGAATTGCTGAAAAGGCAGAATTCAGGAGTCAGGAGTCAGGAGTCAGAATGCAGGTCGCATTAGGCAGGCATCAAAAGTCAGGAGTCGGGATATAGGTCGTTCTATTCTGACTCCTGACTCCTGAATTCTTGCCACCGCACGCCTAAGCGTGCAAGAAGATTCTTATGTTCTACTACCTCTATCTCAAACTCCACCAAGATTTCCACGTCTTCAACCTGTTCCACTACATTACCTTTCGGACTGCTTACGCCAGTTTGACCGCGTTGTTCCTCTCCATGGTTTTGGGGCCGTGGTTAATACGGAAGCTCAAAGAATTCCAGATCGGTCAATACATCCGTGAAGACGGGCCGCAAGCGCACCAAGCCAAGGCCGGAACACCCACCATGGGTGGCGTACTAATTCTTCTCTGCATGGTTGTTCCCACACTGCTTTGGTCGGATCTCAGCAACATTTTTGTGTGGCTCACCTTGGGTACGACATTGGCTTTCGGGGGTATTGGCTTTTGGGACGATTACCAGAAAGTCCGGCGCCAACAGAACAAGGGGCTGACGGGGCGGGGAAAGTTTTTGCTTCAGATTCTGGTGAGTTTTGTCTTCGGCGTCATTCTGGTTTTCTTGTCCGCGCGTGGGCTTTACTCCACCACTCTGACCTTCCCCTTCTTCAAGCGTCTCCACCCGACCTTTCTAATTTCGCGCTTTCTCGGGAACAGTTGGACATACCCCTTAGCGTTTCTTCCCTTTTTGCTCTTCGTTATTCTGGTTCTGGTGGGCTCCTCCAATGCCGTTAATCTGACGGACGGACTGGACGGCTTGGCGATTGGGTGTCTGCTGATTTCAGCGTCGGCTTTGACCGTACTGACCTATGTCGCAGGACACGCGGTGTTTTCTGAGTACCTCGACCTGGAACATCTGCCGCGGATCATAGAATTGACCATTTTCTGCGGCTCCATGGTGGGCGCGAGTCTGGGCTTTCTCTGGTATAACGCCTATCCCGCGGAGATTTTCATGGGCGACGTGGGCTCGCTGGCATTGGGGGGCGCACTGGGCACCGTCGCGGTGGTGATCAAGCAGGAATTGCTGCTGCCCTTTATCGGGGGGATCTTCGTGGTGGAGGCCCTTTCCGTCATCCTCCAAGTCGCCTCGTTTAAATTGCGTGGCAAGCGCATCTTTCGCATGGCGCCGTTGCATCATCACTTTGAGCTGTCCGGCTGGAAGGAATCGAAAATCATCACGCGCTTCTGGATTGCCGCGCTGATTTTCGCGCTTTTTGCTCTGACGACGTTGAAGTTGCGGTAAGTTGGTAGAGGAGTCAGGAGTCAGGAGCCAGGAGTCAGAAGGCGGAAGGCACTGGGCGGTAGGCAGTAGGCAGAAGTCAGGAGACAGGACGAAGTAGTCAGAATAGCGAGCGCTTTCTTCTAACTCCTAGCTCCTAACTCCCAACTTCTGGCTCCTGACTTCTGGCTCCTGACTCCTAGCACCTGACACCTGGATTCAAAAATGAATGTCCAAAACAAACGCGTGCTGGTGGTGGGGTTGGCCCGGAGCGGGCTCGCGGTGGCTCGCGCCCTGGCGCGCCGTGGCGCGGTGGTGACCGTGACCGATCGCAAGCCTCCCGCGGAATTTCGCGAAGTCCTGCCACAGCTCCTCAAGGATAAAGTCGGGCTGGAACTCGGGTCGCAACGCACGGAAACGTTCCTCCGGCACGAGGTCATCGTGATCAGTCCAGGCGTGCCCTGGGACCTGCCGCAGCTTCAAGCTGCGCGCGAGCGGATGATTCCCATTTATCCGGAAGTCGAGGTGGCCACCTGGTTCTTGGAAGGAACGTTGGTGGGCGTTACCGGATCGAACGGCAAGACCACCACCACGGCGCTGCTCGGCGACATGCTTAAGGCCTCGGGGTTCCCGACCTTCGTGGGCGGCAACATTGGCAATGCCCTGAGTGCAGCGGTGGACCACGCTCCGCCCGGCACGAAGTTTGTCACCGAGTTGAGCAGCTTTCAATTGGAAGGCATTCACGATTTCCGGCCGCATGTGGCGGTCATGCTCAATCTTTCGCCCAACCACCTGGACCGGCACCCGAATCTGGAAGCCTATTCACAGGCCAAACGTCAGATTTTCCGCAACCAGCGTGCAAAGGATTATGCCATCCTGAACGCCGACGATCCCTGGGTAGCCGGACTCCAAGCGCAGGTTCCCAGCCGCCCCGTGCTCTTCAGCCGCCACCGTGAACTCCCGAACGGGATCTTCGTCTCCGGGGGCAAGATTTACTATCGCGTGCGGCATCTGGAACGCGTGCTGTTTGAAACGCGCGACGTGACCTTGCGGGGCGATTTCAACCTGGAAGACGTGCTGGCGGCCACCACTGCCGCGTGCGTGCTGGGCGCGGATTTTTCCGCGATTCGCAAGGCCGTGCGGGCGTTTCAGGCTGTCGAGAATCGCTTGGAGTTTGTCCGGGAAATTCAGGGAGTGGATTTCTATAACAACTCCAAGGCCACCAGCGTCGACGCCACGGTGAAATCACTCGAGGCCTTTGAGCGCGGGGTCCACCTGATTATGGGTGGCAAGGACAAAGGCGCGCCCTATACGCCGCTCCTTCCGCTCATCAAGGACCGCGTGCGCCAAGTTTTGCTGATTGGAGCCGCCGCCCCGGTGATTGCCGAACAACTCACGGGTTCGACGGAACTGGTGCAGGCGGGCGATCTCGCCACCGCCGTCGACCGGGCCTTTGCCCGTTCGCGCCCCGGCGATACCGTGCTGCTGGCGCCGGCCTGCTCGAGCTTCGATCAGTTCAAGGATTACGAAGAGCGCGGCCGCGTGTTCAAAGAGCTTGTAAGCCGGCTCGCGAATGATGTGTCGGCGGGCCGGGTGGTCCGCAAGACACCTCCTGTGGGCATCACGCTGGCGCCTTCTGGTCCTGAAAATAACACGTCGATTGACCGCGCCGCAGAGCCTGCCCTGGGCGAGGCAAAGGGCGCCTTGGAGTGCGGCAGCGCCAGCTACCGCCTTAGCTCTGAGCGAGATGAAAGCGGCAGCTCCGCTGCCGCACTCCAAGGCGCTTCGCGCATTTCCATGGACAGTGGGTTGCCGCAATTGGCTGCTGCGAGTGAGTCGCTTACTACACCAACTTCTGAGGCGCATGCGGAGACTCGTCCGCGCCCGGTTGCTCCCTCCCAACCCGAACCACCGGTTCCAGTTCCGGCGGAGGTAGCCACCAGTGCTCCGCACCATCTTGAGTTGAGTTATGTCTACGAGGTGGACGCCATAGAAATGCCGGGAATGGAATCGCAGGTTGTGCCCGAGGACGAACCTTCGATCTCCATTTCGGCGAGCATGGCGGACGTCCTCGACGATGAAGCCTTGCCCTTTGAGGCGCGCCCGGCGGTGGAAAGAGGGTCCAAAGTCCGGAGTCCGAAGTCCGAAGTCCAGGGCGCCGGACCCGGCGCCCAGCCCTCTCCGAAGCAGCCGAGGCTGTTTAACGGCAATGACAAGTGACAAGAATCTGAGTCCGAGGTCCGTGGTCAAAAACCGATTACGGTGCTTTTGCAGGCTGCGGAAGAACTCGTAAGTTTTTCGTGCCCTGCAAGGGCACCAGATAACAGCCGGGGGCAACGCCCCCGGAAAGTGTACCGTTCAACTCCCGACCCTGAAGGGGTCGCACTATGTCAGAGCGCGGAACGCAAAACCGGTGGGATACCGTGCGGATCCGACCCTTTCAGGGTCGGACTCGCTTGGGGGCGCGTTTCCCGGGGGCGTTGCCCCCGGCTATTTTATGGATCCCCTGCGGGGATCTGGGATGGACAGCGCCGACGCGTTTTTCCGCAGTCTGTTCAGGCATGTTAGGTTTGTTTCCACTTGGGACTTCGGACTTTGGACACCGGACTTCCGACTAAGGTTTTTATGGCGAGACAACTCCAATTCGACAAGATTCTGTTTGGAGCCGTGGTGGGCTTGGTGCTGTTTGGCGCCCTGATGGTCTTCAGCGCCTCAGCAGTCATGGCAGCGGATCGGTACAATAACGGGGATTACTTCCTGCTCCGGCAATTGGCTTGGGCAGGAGTTGGTCTGATCGCGGCAGCGATCTTGATGCATACGGATTACCGCCGCCTGGCAAGTCCCCTGGTGGTTTTTCCCGCGTTGGCGCTCGAGTTTATCCTTCTCGTCGTCGTACTGTTCGTTGACCGCAGCCACCAGACGCACCGATGGTTTCACTGGGGGATGGCAAGCTTTCAGCCTTCCGAGCTTGCCAAGATTGTTCTGACTGTCTTCCTGGCGTTTTTCCTGGACCTGCGCAAGGGCGAGGTGAATGACTGGAAGCACACCTTGGCTCCGATCATTCTTGTTGCCGGCACCATGGGATTGTTGATCTTGAGGGAGCCGGATTTGGGAACCACCCTGGCCTTGGGCTTGATCGTGGCGGCCATACTCTTCTCCGCAGGGTTGGATCTTCGCTATTTCGCGCTGGCTGGACTTACCGCGCTGCCCGCCCTGTACTGGCTGATTTTCCACTCCACCTATCGGTACAACCGCGTTCTGGCATTCCTGAACCCCTACGCTGACCCCCTGGGTAAGGGCTTTCAGATTCTCCAGTCGTACATTGCGGTTGGAACCGGCGGCATAACCGGAGTGGGGCTGATGGAAGGCAAGCAGAAACTCTTCTTCCTGCCCGAACCCCAGACGGATTTTATTTTCGCCGTGGTGGGAGAAGAACTGGGCTTAATCGGCACCATTGCGATTGTGACAGTCTTCGCCGTGATCCTGGTTCGCGGGCTGCGGGCGAGCGCGGGATGCAAGGATGACTTTGGGCGTTTGTTGGCGATCGGGTTGACGGTGATGATCGTCGGGCAGGCGCTGGTGAATATGAGCGTGGTGCTGGGATTGCTCCCCACCAAGGGTATTCCCCTGCCGTTTGTGAGCTATGGAGGTTCGTCACTTTTGGTGAACCTGGTGGCGGTGGGGATTCTGTTGAATATTTCGCAGCAAGCAAGTTGAGAAATGATCGAAACTCGAAACTCGAAAGTCGAAAGTCGAAACTCGGAAATCGAAACTCAAAACTTTGTGCTGGGTAAAGATGTCGGAGTCCTGCGCTGCACAGCCCTCGGGTAGCGTTGAGTTGTTTTGGAACTCTACAGCATCTGTCGTGGTTGGCATGGAACTTGGGCCAGTCTGGATGTTTGGGATGCGGATGGCAGTCCGGGTGAAAACTCGACTTGGCGGCCAGGCTCCGCGGATTGTGAGGTGCTGGATGGCAAGTAAACTTGACCTTGTACCGTGGCTTGAAGATGCACTAAAGGCATTAAAAGGCAAAGGAACGATCCCACAAATCTGTAAAAAAATTTGGGAGGCTGACGAAACGGACCTCCGTGCTTCGGGGGACCTGTTTTATACGTGGCAGCAAAGATGAGGGAGCCAAGCTGGACGCGATGCTGCAAAGGGTGGCGACGATGTTGAACGGGTATCTTCGGGCAACCCTTGCGCGTAAGCAGACAGACCGTACGTAGCTCACGAGTTTCGATTTTCGAGTTTCGTCTTTATGCGAGAGGGAATGCGAATCCTAATGGTGGCGGGGGGAACAGGCGGGCACATCTTTCCGGCTTTGGCCGTGGCCGAGGAGTTGCGAGCGCGCGGAGAGCGGGCGATTCCCCGCTACGAAATCGAATTCCTGGGCACGCACCGCCCGTTGGAAGCGAAATTGATCCCTGGGGCGGGCTTCCGGCTTCGCGCCGTTGACGCGGCGGGCTTGAAGGGCATCGGCGGCATGCAGTGGTTGCGCAATCTCCTGGTCTTGCCCCGCACGGCGATTGCCGTGGCACGGATTTTGCGGGAGTTTCGACCCCAGGTGGTGGTGGGCGTGGGCGGCTATCTGGCGGGACCGGTGATGTTAGAAGCGGCACTGGGCGATATTCCCACGATTTTGATCGAACCCAATGCGCGGCCGGGTTTCACCAACCGCCTTCTGGCGCCGGTGGTGCGCGCGGCGGCGGTGGGATTTCGAGAAACGGCGCAGCTTTACGGAGAGAAGGCGCGCGTGACGGGGCATCCCGTGCGCCGGGCGTTTTTCGACATTCCGCCCCGTCGCCCCACGGCGTCCTTTACAGTTCTGGTGGTGGGTGGCAGTCAAGGTTCGAGGGCGATCAACCAGGCCATGCTCGGAGCTTTGCCGCTGCTGGCGCCGGAGGCGGGGGACGTAGCGCCGACCTTGAGGTCGGCACATGGCGGCAATGCCGCAACCCGTGATGTAGGGGCCAGCGGCGCTGGCCCTTGGCCGAACGCCGTTCGGCCCTACACTCCGGATGCCGGGCTAAAGCCCGGCGCTACACTGACGCCCGAAAATGCGGCATTCCCCGGCGGGATGAGAATCATCCACCAAACCGGCGAACGCGACTATAATGAAGTTCGCAAGACCTATCAGGAACGAGGCTTGATCGCTGAGGTTCACGCCTTTATCGATGACATGCCGGGGGCGCTTGCGCAGGCGGATTTGGTGATTTCGCGCGCGGGCGCGACGGCGGTGGCCGAACTGGCCGCCGCCGGCAGAGCTGCGTTGCTAATTCCTTTCCCGGGCGCCACGGATCAGCACCAGTTGGAGAACGCCCGGGCCATGGAACAGGCGGGGGCGGCGCGCGTCATCGTGCAATCGAAGTTGACTCCGGAGCGGCTGGCGGGGGAGATCCGCGAGTTGATGGCGAGCCCTGCGACGCTCGAGCGGATGGAAACATGCGCGCGCTGTTTGGCGCGGCCCGACGCGGCGGCGCGGATTGCGGACATGGTGGAGGCACTGGCGAGGTAGTAGCGTGGCCAAGCACATCTGGATTGCTCTTATAGCAGGTTTTGGTATTTCGGCGATGCTGTTTTGGGTTTCCTATGCCACGAGCAGCGATGTCCTGTTTTGGCCACAGTTTGCAGGCTTTTGGGTCTGTATGGTTTTGCGAGGAGTTCATTCGGCTACTAAAACGGACTTCGCGGAGATCGCGATTCCGATTAACGCTGTTATTTACGCGACGTTTATTTTCTTACTGCTCCGCGCATTTCGGCGAGCCGATTCAAAGTGGGGGCACGCCAAGGTGTGCCGCTACGGCCCGAGTTTCGAATTTCGATTTTCGAGTTTCGCATGTTCGGACCACGGACCACTGACTGATGTTAGGCAAAATTCGCAAGTCCCCGATGGGCAAGGGAAAGCCGCGGACCTAAGAAACAGGTCCGCGCTACACTTGCTTGCCACGATTTTCGAGTTTCGATTTTCGAGTTTCGAGTGAACAAAGCATGCTGGGCAAAATTCGCAAAATTCATTTCGTCGGCATTGGCGGCATCGGGATGAGCGGCATCGCCGAGGTGTTGCTGAATCTGGGTTTTCAGGTTTCGGGTTCAGATCTGAAAGCCACCCCCGTAACGGACCGGCTGGCGCACCTGGGCGCGCGGGTGTTTGAGGGCCATGCCGCCAGCCATGCCAGCGAGGCGCAGGTGGTGGTGGTGTCGTCCGCCGTGCCCGCGGACAATCCGGAAATTCGGGAAGCGCAGAAGCGGCAGATCCCCGTCATCCCGCGCGCCGAAATGCTGGCGGAATTGATGCGGTTGAAGTTCAGCGTGGCGGTGGCAGGCGCCCACGGTAAGACCACGGTCACTTCCATGATTGCGGTGATGACGGCGGAGGCAAAACTCGATCCCACGGCGGTGATTGGTGGGCGGCTCGACGTTTTTGGATCCAGCGCCCGGTTGGGCAAAAGCGATTTGATGGTGGTGGAGGCGGATGAGAGTGACCGTTCGTTCCTCTACCTGCTGCCTTCGATTGCCGTGGTCACAAACATTGACCGTGAACACCTGGACCACTACCGCGACCTCGAAGAAATTGCCGCGGCGTTCGTTTCTTTCATGAACAAAGTCCCTTTTTACGGGACCGTCGTGGCCTGTTACGACCCGCCGTGGCGCGCGCTGATGCAGACATTGATTCCCAGCCTGCGCCGCCGAGTGATCACTTACGGGATCGATGCGGGCGCCGACATTCAAGGGAGAATTCGCGAGCTCACGCCCTCAGGCGCGGTGTTTGACGCGGTGGTGAAAGGAAAGGTAATCGGACCGTTCTCCCTCCATGTTCCCGGCCGGCACAATGTGCAGAATGCCCTGGCGGCAGTGACGGTGGGATTGGAACTGGACCTTACCGCCGAGCAGATTCGGCAAGGGTTGGAGCGCTTTCGCGGCGCGGATCGGCGTTTTCAGATCAAGGCGGAGATGGATGGCATCACCATTGTGGACGACTACGGCCACCACCCCACGGAAATCCGCGCCACGCTCGACGCCGCACGCCTGCGCGGGGCAAAGCGCGTCATCGCCATTTTCCAACCGCACCGTTATACGCGCACCAAGTTCTTGTTGGATGAATTTGCCGGCTGCTTCGCGGGTTGCGACCGCGTTTACGTGTTGGATATCTATGGCGCCAGTGAACCGCCGCTGCCCGGTGTGAGTTCTGGACTGCTGGTGGGCCGCATGCATCAACTGGGTGTAAACAACGCTCGCTACGCGTCAGACGAACAGGTGTTGGAGGAACTCTTGAACGACGCGCGGCCGGGCGACCTGATCATTACCCTTGGCGCCGGAAGCGTGTGGAAGATCGGCGAGGCGCTCGCAAAAGAGCTAGGAGTCAGGAGTCAGGAGCCAGGAGTCAGTAGGCAATAGTCAGTGGGCAGTAGGCAGGAGCCAGGAGCTAGAAGTTAGGAGTCAGGAGCAATACTGTTCACATAAGGGGTTTGAGGAAAATATTCATCAATTTGTTTCCGGGCGACCCCCTCACCCGGCCCGCCCCGGCTGGAGAAAGCGCCGGTGGCGGTGCACCCTCTCCGCCAACGGGGTGAGGGTAGTAAATTCAAATTACCTCCCCCCTCTGCTCCAGGGGAACGAGGGTAGTAAAAAACCTACTGCTCCCCTCGCCCCCTTGGGGGAGAGGGGCCGGGGGTGAGGGGGTCGAATTGGGAACAGGCAGATTAACTAGCGCCGACCTTTAGGTCGGCACGTGCTGAGCTAAAGCTCAACGCTACAAAAAGACCGGAATTCGGGATTCGTGACCCGTGTCCCGAGTCACGTGTCCCGAGCCCCGATTGGTGAATGCCTATGGAATCAGTGGAAACAGACGTACTACCGATGCATGATGAGCTGGACCCGCAAGAGGAATCTCCCTATCTGCGGCGGCAGAAATCGGCTCCCCTAAGGCGCAGCCGGATATCGCGGCAAGTGCGCGTGGCGCTGTTTGTGATCGGAGTGCTCCTGCCCGTCGGTTGCGTGGGCTATTTTTTGGCGACGTTCGCGTTGACCTCTCCCTATTTCGTGCTGACGTCACCGGACGACGTCGTGGTGACGGGAAACCACTATGTTTCACGCGAGGAAGTGTTGGGCGCGTTGGGGTTGCCGTTAACGGGGAACCTCAAGACGGGGACCAATGTTTTCCGCATGTCCTTGGAGGTCAGGCGGCGAGGGGTGGAAACTCTGCCCTGGGCGCGCACCGCCTCGGTGACCCGCATCTTGCCCCACGGGCTGC
>Ga0315282_10002493_pt1 | contig 33759 bp, 31 predicted proteins | sample YL17G07_20_MG_FD_203693 | JGI IMG/M metagenome (GOLD analysis project Ga0315282, IMG submission 203693) | Sediment microbial communities from Yellowstone Lake, YNP, Wyoming, USA - YL17G07_20 | ecosystem: Environmental > Aquatic > Freshwater > Lake > Sediment | place: USA: Wyoming | collected...
CCATCCACAAGGTTCTCGACCAGATCCGCCAGTGAAAACGCCCGCGCAGAGCTTGCGGCGCGCCTCGACGCCTTGGGACACCACGAAGCTGCCGGTTGACGCGTCGATAGGAGCCCCATGCGACCGCGGCCCCGATGCGGGCCGCCGGGCCCACTGCCGCAGTTTGGAGTGGGACGCGCATGGCAATTCGTCTATTATTACTTCTTAGGTTCCGGCTCGTCCGGACTGGGAGAATCAGCCATGCCTCTCAGACGGTGGCAGGTCCTCGGCTCCATCTTCCTGCCGGCATTTTTCTGCCTTGAAAGCTGCGGCCTGAAGCAGAGAGCAAGACCGGAAAGCGATGCCACTGTCGTTGTGCGGGTGGGCATGAAGGGCTATACCAAGGCTGACCTGGACCGGTTCTTTGACAGCCGGCTGAGCGAGTTCCGCGGTTCTTCTGCCGCCGACGAAGCGAAATCGGCCCTGCTCGACTCCTTCATCGAGGAGAAACTGCTTCTCAGCAAGGCGGAACAATTGAAGATTGAACCTGATCCGCAGGTTCTCGAGTCGATGCGTGACAAACTGTCCGCCAGCGGCGGCGGCACCAGCAGCGAACTCAAGCTCGACAAGGGCCTCGACCAGAGCATGGCGGAGAGTCTCAAGGCGCAGGAATACCTGCGCGACTACGTTTTCAAGGGCTTATCGGTGAGCAAAGAGGAATGTGAAGATTATTACAGACAGCACCTCGATGAATTCGTCCGCAATGACGTGGTTCATGTGCGCGAGATCCTTGTGGACACCGCAGAAGAGGCAACGAAGATCCAGGCTTCCCTGAAAGCAAATCGGAACAGGAACTTCGCCGAGCTAGCCCGGCATTATTCCAAGGCCCCGACTGCCGCCGACGGCGGCGATCTGGGAACTTTCCAGAGGGGGGAGCTGCCCGAGGAATTCGAGAAGGTCATCTTTCCTCTGGCGCCCGGCACGATCAGCAAGCCCGTGAGTTCCCAGTACGGGTATCATATATTCTTGGTGGAGGAAAAGATACTGGCGCACCAGCAGAAGTACTACGAAGTCGAAGGCCAGATCCATGAGAAACTGCTGCTGGAACGCCAGCGGGCGGCACTCGACGGGGAACTGGCAGCCCTGGCAAACCAAATCCAGGTCCAGGTGGATCGCAACAAACTGGACTTCAAGTATGTCGGCACGCGGCTCGCCTCAGGCGGAGGGAAATCGCAATGAAAAAAACTCTATGGCTTGTCGGCTCAATGCTGGTCTTCAGCTTGGCCTCGCAAGCTCAAACCAAGCCTGCAAAGATAGTGGACCGCATTGTCGCCCAGGTGAACGACGACATCATTACGCTGTCTGATATCAACCGCGAGATCGCCGAGGAGCGCCAACAGTTGGCCGCCAGATATACCGGCGATCAGCTCGAGCAGGAACTGAAGAAGGTGCAAAAGAATGCGCTCGAGTACCTGATCCAGCAGAAGCTGTTCCTCCAGAAAGCGAATGAACTGGGAGTGGGCTCCGGCCTGGATCTCGATGTCTCGGCATTTATCGAGCAAAAGCGCAAGGAAGTCGGCGCAAAGGACATGGACGAGTTCGAGCACATGCTCGAGCAGTCCGGCCTGAGCCTGAGCGGTTATCGCGAGGACATTAAGAAGCAGATGATCATCCAGCAGCTGCTTGGCTACTTCGTCGACTCACGGATCACCCTGCTTTCTGAAGAGCTGGAGCGTTACTATCAGGAGCATCAAAAGGATTTCTCGTCCCCGGAAGAAGTGACTCTCAGTGAGATCCTGATCCCCAGTGCCGGCACCGATGGGAACCCAGAATCTCTCTGCAACGAGTATCGGAACCGTTTGCTGAAGGGGGAATCGTTTGCGGCGCTCGCGAGCCAGTACTCCAAAGGGCCTACCGCCAGCAGAGGCGGCAGTATCGGGACCTTCGCGGTGTCGAAGCTTAACCCGGAGACCGCACGCGCCATCGCTTCCGTCAAGGAAGGTGACGTCTCCTCTGTGGTCAAGATCCCCGAAGGATACGCGATCTATCGTGTCGACCAACGCAAAGTCTCCGTGGTCCGTCCTTTCGACGAGGTTAAGAACGAGATCAAGCAGATCCTGTACGAACGAAAGCGCCAGCCGGAATACGATAGATTCGTGGCGCAGTTGAAAGAGGATGCTTACATTCAGATCTTTAGTGAGCTGGGGATCGGGAAATGAAAAGATCTTCCCATTTAACTCCCGGCGAATTCGAACTGATGGAAATCCTCTGGCCGCTGGGAGAGGCAACCGTCAAAGACGTGTGGGAGAGGGTGAATCCGGGCCGAGGCCTTGCCTATACCACAGTCATGACGGTCCTTGAGAAAATGTACCGGAAAGGGATCCTCGCCCAGCGCAAGAAAGGGAAGGCCTACGTTTATTCCGCCATTCTCGGCCGCGACGAGGCGCTCAAAGGAATCTTCACGCACGTCTGCAACGCCTATTTCGCGGGTTCCTACCCGGAATTCGTCTCCTTCGTCAGCAGGAACTACACCCCTGTCGGAGCAGACCAAGCCAAAACGGCCCCCGCTGAGGCCGGTGCAGCAGTCGAGGAACGTAAGTAAGCGCGAGTCGACATACGCGTCTGTGCGTGGCTCGCTGTCGGCGGTTTCAGGAATCGTAGGGGAACAACAGTTACCAAGCTCAGCCCCGAACCAATCAACATCCCTCAGGAGATCCCTGGCATCGCGGGAAGGGACCGCGAAAACTCCTAATGGATGCACCTCAGTTACGAGACTGAGCTTGGATCACGGGAAATTACGCCACATATGAAGCATTTCGTATGCCAATTAGTGCTGTCCTCCTGTTGTCCATGCAAGCTCCTGCATTTGCAAGGTCTTACGAGCCGCCAAGGCAATGAACGCCGTTCCGGTAAGAACCGCAATAATCCAATTTATTGGATAGAGATTGAGGTTTTTTGAACTAAAGCCGGACCGGATTGGCCAACAAGGGATGGAGTGCGTGCGGATTCCCCGCTCGTGAGTCGTCTCTCTTCAGTAGGGTATGATTTCATCCAAGTGGGTTGTCAGGAGGTGGCCAAGCTCGAACAGGCGGCAGAAGCCGTTGCGAAGCTTCAGTTGCAGGTTGGGAGTCTGATCATCTTCTTTAAACGCTTCAGCAATTTGCTGAACTTGGTCTTTCAGCTCGGAGTCCGAAAGCGAGACTAGAATCTGCATCATCTCCACCAGCCGGTAAAGAGCATTTAGCAGATGATCCGTTTCGGTACCGGCTCGGCTCGAACCTGCAGCGAAGCGCTCTTCGACTTGCCGGATAGCTGAAGTTGCCTTTGTACCCTCGCCGAGCACGACCGTCATCAATCCAAGGAGAGGGAAAGCTGCCCGCAGAGCGAGAGCGGAGCGCTCAATCTGGCTCGCCTGTTGAACCCGCGCTCGCACCTGCTCGTCGACGCCCAGAATGAGCTTCTCGGCGGAGGCATTGCCGGCAGAGAACTGATGGCTGAGTGTATTCATGTGATTATAAAGGGCGAAGGTAGCGTTGACCAAGCAGTTGCCGAATCCCCGCGCTTTGCGGGATCCTTCGCGAAAATGCTCCAGGCGCTCCTCGATCAGAGCCCTGTGTCTTTGGTCTCGGTCAAGCGACAGGGATAAGAATCCAAACACCTCGGCAGCGTGATAGGCGGCGACGACGATCTGCCTTTCGACATCGCCCTCGTGTTCGGCGGACTGTTCCAGATACCCGCGCCACAATTGCATCAGGTATTCGCCCGACTTACCTTGCCCTGGAGGGAAGACCATGAGCATAATTATTCTCCACCCGTGCCTTTCAACACAACTGCTATAATGTGTTGCTCATGTTCAAGATCCGAGACGTAGAGATAGATCCGGCTCTGGTGCTTGCCCCGATCGCCGGGCACACGGACACGCTCTTCCGCCAGGCCATTAAGTCGCTGGGGGGATGCGGTCTGGTTGTGTCGGAACTGGCCAGCACGGAGGCGATGACTCGCCACCAGGACCGCACGTTTCATCTCACCCGCTTTGAAGCCTGCGAGCGTCCAGTTTCCGTCCAGATCTTTGGCTCCGATCCGGCGCGCATGGCGGAGTCGGCTTCAATGGTGCAGGAAACGGGTGCCGACATCCTCGACATCAACGTCGGCTGCCCGGTCAAGAAAGTGGTGAAACAGGGGGGCGGAAGCAATCTTCTGCGCGACCTTCCCCTGCTCGCGCAGATCTTCAAGGCGGTCCGCAAAGCCGTGACGATTCCCCTCACGGTGAAAATCCGCACCGGCTGGGACCGGAGCAACATCAACGCCCTCGAGGTCTTGAAGCTCGCCGAGGACTGCGGCGTTGAAGCCGTGACGGTGCATGGACGGGCGCGGTGCGACCTGTTCTCGGGCTGCGCCGACTGGTCCGTGATCGCGCGTGTCAAAGAGGCGGCGCGCATTCCCGTAATCGGAAATGGGGACGTTTTTGATCCTGCCGACGCAGAGCGCATGTTCCGTGAGACCGGCGTGGACGGTGTCATGATCGGGCGGGGCGTATTATCTAATCCCTGGCTGATCCGGCAGTGCAATGACCATCTGTGCGGAAATGCCGTGCGCAGGATCACGCTGCGGGAGAAGGCCGATTTCATGCTTTCCTTTCTCCGGCGTGTGTCCGAGAGCGCGCCCCCGGCAGTTGCCGCCGCGAAAATGAAACGCATGGGCGGCTGCCTCTCCAGGGGCATTCCCGATGCAACTCGCCTGCGCGCGGCCATACACTCCGCCAGCACATGCGGCGAGATCATGGACCTGATCGAGGGCTTTTTCGCGCAAACTTCTTGATGCCACGAGACACCTGGCGCGGCGGCGGTCAAAAGGTTCACCGCAAAGGCACCGATTTACAGAGACCGCAGATGCGGGGTCCGAGCGGTTACGCAGAGCGTTCGCGCTTCCTGCGCTGCCAGCCGAAGAGAGCCGCAACTCCAATGCTGAGAAGGTAAAGGAGAATCATTGGCACCGACCAGATCAGCAGGTTAAAAGCATCGCCGGTAGGCGAAACAATGGCGGCGACGGCGACCATGATGAGGATCGCGTACTTGAACTTGCGCCAGAGGAATCCTGCGGATATCAATCCGAACATCGACAGAAAGGCAACAATCACCGGCATCTCGAAGATCAATCCAAAGCCCAGGAGCATCATGAGCGTGAGGTCAAGATACTCATTGATTGTGATCATGGGGGTGAAGTTCCCGCCGATCTGCAGCAGGATTGCGTATGCCGGATACAGAACGAAGTAGTAACAGAAAGCGCCCCCCGATAGAAAGAGGATTACGGACGATAGCATGAAGGGAACAACGTACTTCTTTTCCCTCCGATACAGGCCGGGCGCAATGAACTTCCAAACCTCATAAAGAGAAAGTGGGACCGTCAGGAAGACGCCGGCCAGCATCGCCACCTTGATGTACATGGTAAACGGGTCGGTGGGATTGGTGTAGACAAGCTTCGATCCATTCAAAGCCTTGGCAATGGGGATCGAAATCCAGTTGTAGATTTCTTTCGAGAAATAAAAGCAGGCAGCGAAGCCGATGCCGAGGTAGGTGATAATCCTTATCAGCCGGCGACGCAATTCATCGAGGTGCTCGAGGAAGGACATCTTGCCGGATTCTGCTTCTTCGGACTGGCCGGTCTCGGTTTCCAGCTCAACCGTTGAGTCCCTCATTTAGTCTCTTTGGCAACTTCATTAGATTCGACGGAGGACTCATTGAGAAGGTTTTTCATCTCTTCCTTCTCTTTTTCCATCCGGACTTCCTCTTCCCAGGTCCGTTTTAGGTCGTTCGAGGCCTTCTTGAACTCCGCGAGTCCTTTCCCCAGCGACTTCCCGATCTCCGGCAGTTTTCTTGGTCCGAAAACGATGAGGGCCAGGATAAAGATGACAATGATCTCAGGCATCCCTAAGTTGCCCATGCGACTACCCGCTTTCCGACGCTTGAATCCAAGCAAGTCACTAGTGTCAGAAGTTTAGTTTAGGGTCACTGCTAAGTCAAGCAGCCCAAGACCTCGACCTCTCCGATAGAAACCGTTCCGGGATCCGGTCTGCAAGCGGCAGAGTTGCACGGCAAAATTGGCGATCTGCACTTTTTTCAACGGCCCTTTGTTCCATCCTGCCAGGGGTCTGGCCAAGAGTCGCGCCCGTCGCCAATCTCGCAGCTCAAAGGTCGGAATCTTCGCCTTGCCACCGCCAAATCGGCGTGTTATACTCGCTTAGTTTTTATGAGAGCAGATGTGGAGCCATCCCTTTATGAAACATAGATTTGCAGTCCTGCTAGTCCTGGTCGTGGTGACATCCTCCCTGGTGGGTGGCTTCCTCGGCGGCAAGGTCTCAGCCGTATCCAGCCCGGCGCAGAACTCTCCCAGCGATTTCATCCAGCAATTCACGGAGGCGATCGACGTCATCCAGAAAAACCACGTGGATAATGTCGGCGCCGACGAGCTGGTCTACAGCGCAATCAGAGGCATGCTGCGCATGTTGGATCCGCATTCGAGCTTTTTCGATCCGAAGGAGTTTTCACGCTTGCGCGAGGATCAGCGCAGCAAGTATTACGGCCTGGGTATCCGCGTCCGGAAGCTGATGCCGTGGAGCGATCGCGGCCGGGTAGTGATTGTAGAACCTCCTTCCAGCGGCTCCCCTGCCGATAAGCGCGGCTTGCGCGCCGGCGACGTGATTACCAACATTTCAGGCCAGAACATCGACGACTGGACGCAGGATGACATCATTGATCATCTGCGTGGCCCCCGCGGGACGGCCGTGGACATCACGGTGGAGCGGCCTGGTGTCGGCAATCCGTTGCAGTTCAGAATCGAGCGTGAGGAAATCCCCATTATAAACGTCCCTTATGCGTTCGAGGTGAAGCCTGGAATCGGCTACATCAAGATCAACAACTTCGCCGAAACGACGGCCGACGAACTGAAGCGGAGTCTGGACAAGCTGGGAGCGAACAGATTATCCGGTCTGATTCTCGATTTGCGCGATAATCCCGGCGGGCTGCTCAATCAGGCTATCGACGTCGCCGACTTCTTCATCCCCAAAGGTGAGTTGATTGTTTCGACCAAGGGCCGGCTGCCGAACACCAATCGTTCTTACCCCGCGCCCAGCCTGGAGAAGATTCGTGTGCCGCTCGTGGTGCTGATCAACAATCGCAGCGCGAGTGCCTCGGAAATCGTGGCGGGCGCGCTGCAGGATCACGACCGGGCGCTCGTCGTGGGCCAGACCAGTTTCGGCAAAGGTCTGGTTCAATCCGTTTATCCGACGGACAGCAATACCGGCATGGCCCTGACAACGGCGAGGTACTACACTCCCAGCGGGCGTTTGATCCAGCGGGACTACTCCGGCTCAGCTTTTGATTACTACAACCTGCCTGATACTTCGGCCTCCGCAAACAAGAAACGTGAGGTAAGAACCACCGACAGCGGCCGCCAGGTTCTCGGCGGCGGGGGTATCACTCCGGACGTGACCATTTCGCTGCGCGAACTCAACCGTTTCGAGACCATACTGGCTTCCAGATATCTTCTTTTCGAATACGCGCGGCGTCTTGCCTCAGGTCAGGTGCCGGCGGCCAGCAGTTTTCACCTGCCGGCTAAGGATGAGGCGAAAACCCCGGCGCAACGGGCCGAACTGGCGGCGGCTTCCAAGTTCGAAGTGACCGGCGATATGCTGGACGATTTCACGGAATTTCTACGCACCCAGAGAGTTGAATTCACTGCTCAAGATATATCCGATAACATTGAGTTCATCAAGCGCGGTATCAAGCAGGAAGTTTTCAACGCAGCCTTCGGGCTCGAGGAAGGCTGGCGGGTGGCAATCCAGGGTGACGCGCAGGTGCAGAAGGCCCTGGAACTGATACCCGAAGCGAAGACGTTGATGACGACCGGGCGCCTGACTCCGGTCGCGCGGGCCCCGGTAATAATAAAGTAGCTGATCCGATTCCAGAACCATGAAGCGGCTTCTGCCCATTCCGGCTCTCGCAGGATTGTGTGCGTTTTTGATGCCCGCGCTGATCCTCTGCCAGCCCCAGCGAGTGATCGTTGGAGCAACCTCCACGCTCGTTGATCCAAACAAGCCGAGCAGTGTCCTCGCATATCTCTCCAACGACCCAGACATCCCTCCCAAGATGCTCGATCTCATGCGGGCAACCGAGATGCGTTACCTCGAGGGGTCGGGCTTGATCAAGGCGGGTGATTCGACGAATGCACGCATCGCGTTCGACGCGGCAGTCGACCTCCTGCTGCAGTCCGAATGGGATCTCTCCTCCACACCGGCTCTCAACACTTTTTTCCAGGATCTCATCCACAGGATACAGCGGGACGAATCACGCTACCTTCGGTCTGACGAAGACTCTGTGGAAAAGCTGGAACACGCGGTCGTTGATGAACTCAGGAAGATAGACTTGATCCCGATCCAGGTCGATCCGGTACTCAAGGATGCGGTAGAGGCCGACATTTTAAACTCCAGGTACGACATTCCGATCATTGTCAACGAAAGCGTGCTGAAGTCGTTGAACTTCTGGCTTATTCGTGCTCGAAAGTACTTCGTCGACGGCCTGATCCGCTCGGGCCGGTACCAGCCGATGATCGAGAACATCTTCCGCGAAGAGTCAGTGCCCCTGGATCTCATGTACCTGGCGCAAGTCGAGAGTCTCTTCGAGACCAACGCGGTGTCGCGCGCTTTGGCAAAGGGCATCTGGCAATTCTCCAGAGGGACGGCGATCCGATACGGACTGAAGGTCAATCGGTATGTCGACGAAAGGGCGGATCCGGAAAAGTCCACGCGCGCTGCCGCCCGCTATCTCAACGACCTCTACGCAATGTTCAATGACTGGAGTTTGGTGCTGGCGGCCTATAACTGGGGCGAGGGATCGCTCCAGCAACTGGTCAACAGGAGCGGCACGACCGACTTTTGGCGTCTGGCAAGTCTAAAGCGCAGGATGCCCCAGGAAACCAAGAACCATGTCCCTATGGTCATGGCCAGCATCATCCTGGCACGCAATCCGGAAAAATACGGCCTTCCCTTGGAACTGGATCCGCCGCTCAGTTACGACCGGGTCACGATCTCGAAGCGGGTCAATCTGAAAGCGGTTGCCAAGGCTCTTGGCGCATCCGTGGACGCGCTCAAGAAGCTCAACCCCTCACTGAAAACCTCCTATACCCCGCCTGACGATCCAAACTTCGAGCTGAACGTGCCTGCGGGGATGGGCGTAGATTTTGCCGAGAAGCTGGCGGCTTTGTCCCTCGCCGATCTCAGAACCGATCCTGAATTCACCGGCCGCTATAAGGTCAAGGCCGGTGACACTCTGTCGGCAATCGCTGCGCGCTATCATGTCTCTGTCGAGGATCTCCAAACGGCCAACGGCATCAGTTCGCCAAAGTCGCTGCGGGCTCAATCCCTTCTGTGGGTTCCAGCCACGGGCCCGGCCGCGCGCCCCGCCGCCCAGCCGGCCGACTTCAACAATCGCCGCCAGGTAAAGGAAGGGGAAACGCTGACATCAATCGCGCAGCAATATGGCGTGTCGGTGGCCGCCCTTCAAAAGGCGAACAACATCCAATCCGGAGCACTACTGAGCATCGGGTCCTGGCTCGAGGTGCCTTCGACCTCATCGGCTGCCGGTTCTTCGCCTCGGACATCTGAAGCTCGCCGCCACCAGGTAAAGTCCGGCGAAACGCTCACCTCCATCGCAGCCCTGTACGGCGTCTCGGTTGACGATCTCCAGAAAGCGAACGGCATCAAATCGCCCCGTTCTTTGAGAGTTGGCGCATGGCTTGAGATTCCTCCGAAAAAGAATTAGCCCCCGCGTATCGCGCACCCCTGACGAGTTGGACTGCCGCTGAACATCACCGCCGAGCTCGAAGAGGTCACAGAAGCGAACTAATGGAATGAGAAGCAGTATTTTAGAACCTTTGAGGCCCCTTTTTCGTATCAATGTCTGCCGGTTAGATCGACAAGATTCGCGTCCGGCCTGCGCCGGGGTTCAATATGAATGCTACGTATTCCTTTCTCAACGCTGCAATAGAAAGACCCCGGGAGCGGGCACGGCGTCGTCTGCGGCCGCTGGCGACTCTGTGGGAGGCCTTCTGGATCGCCGCGGACTCGATTTGGTCGCACAAGCTCCGGTCGGTGCTCACGCTCCTCGGAATCATCATCGGCGTGGCTTCGGTGGTGGCTGTGGGTGGCGCTATTGAGGGTCTCGGCTACTATGTCAGGGACCGTCTCGTCTCCACGTTCGGAAGCAACACCTTCAGGGTCGCTCGCATTGCGCGGGTGAACATGTCGGAGGAGGAGTACGAAAAGGTCATCAAGCGCAACAAGAGGCTCTACCTGGAGGACATGCGGGCGGTCGACGCGCGCTGCGAGGACTGCACCGCTATATCCACAAACTTGGGCAGGACCGCCGATGTCAAGGTGGGAAACCGCACTTTCTACGACGCAAACGTGAGAGGAGTCACCGAGGACGCACCCAGGATCCAGGAAATTGTCTTGACGGAAGGCCGCTTCGTCAGCTTATTCGATACCCAGCACGCGCGACCCGTGGCCGTAATTGGCGATGCGATCCGCAAGGAGCTTTTCGGTCCCGTTGATGTTCTGGGAAAACCGATCAGGGTTGGCGCCGACTCCTTCGACGTGATCGGCGTAGAACGGGAAAACGGCACATTCTTCGGCCAATCGCTGGACAACAACATATACATTCCGTATTCGACGTTCATGAAGATATTCGGGCAGAGGAGCCTCAGCTTCTCGGTGAAGGCGCCGTCTGCCGAAATGCTCGAGACGACGGAAGATCAAGTGCGTGTGATCATGCGATCACGCCACAAGCTGCACCCGAATCAAGAGGACGACTTCGACATCCTGGCGAGTGACACCATACAGCAGGCCGTCGGCCAATTCACCGGCGCGATCGCGGTGGTGGTAACGCCGATCACGCTCATCTCGCTGGTGGTCGGGGGCATCGTGGTCATGAACATTATGCTCGTAACCGTAACGGAGCGGACCACGGAGATTGGCATGAGAAAAGCGGTCGGGGCACGGCGCCGCGACATCCTGCTGCAGTTTCTGATCGAATCGTCCCTGCTCGCCGCGCTTGGCGGCGCGCTCGGGCTGATCCTGGCCTATGTCGTCGCCGTCATAATTCGGGGAACGACTCCCATACCCATGACGATCACAATCGGCTATATCCTGCTCGCGCTCCTGGCGTCGGGCGGAATTGGGTTGATATCCGGCATTTATCCGGCCCATCGGGCGGCTAAGCTTGACCCCATCGTGGCCCTAGCCAGAGAGTAACGCATGAACGGCTTTCAGCATAAAGAGAACGTTGCCATGGCAGTGCAGACGCTGCTGGCTCACAAGTTTCGTTCGTTCCTGACGGTTCTCGGAATCATCATCGGCGTCATGACCGTGGTGGTCATCTCCTCGATCCTCACCGGCATGCGCCAGAACATCATCAGCATCGTCCAGGAATACGGGACCAACAACATTTTTGCCTTTCACCTGAACATGGGTCCCCGCGTTGGCGGCCGCCGGCCCGCCGAAGAGATGAAGCGCAAGCCGTTGAGCGTTGCCGACGCCCTGGCCATCAAACAACAGTGCCCATCGGTGCAGGATGTCACCTGGCAGGGATTCGCGTTTCGAACTCGAGTTTCCGTCAAGTATCAGAACAACGTCGGGCGCAATTTCTCTTTTAACGGAGTGCCGGCCAATTATGCCGCCGTGGCCAACGTGGCAATTGACAGCGGGCGGTTCTTCTCTGAGTCCGAGGATGCTCATGGCATGGATGTCGTCGTGCTGGGCCCTGACATCAGGGACGCCCTGTTTCCACACAGCGATCCGATTGGAAAGCGGATATTGATCAATGGCCGCCCATTTACGGTTCTCGGGATTTCGGAGAAGAGCAAAGCCGGCGCCATGGGGAACAACGAACGGGACAGCGCGGTCCTCATCCCCTATCGATCCTTCCTCAGGATGATGCCGTGGGAGGATTGGCATCTACTGCTCATCGAGGCGCATGACGGGAAACTTAATGCCGCTCTCGATGAGGTTGAGAGCCTCTTGCGGAGGAGACGCGGCGTGAAGCCAAACCAGGAGCGCAACTTCGACCTCTCGACCGCCGACCAGTTGATTCAACAATTCGATGCCATTACTGCTTCCGTGGGACTCATCGCCATCGCCATCTCGAGCATCGGCCTCTTGGTCGGCGGGATCGGCGTGATGAACATCATGCTGGTTTCGGTCACCGAAAGGACAAGGGAGATCGGCGTGCGCAAGGCCGTCGGCGCCACACGCAGAGACATCATCCTCCAATTCCTGGTAGAAGCCATGACGCTGACGGGCGTAGGAGGTCTTTTCGGCGTGATCCTGGCGATCATCACAAGCTATCTGGTCATGGCTCTTGTTCCTTCGCTTCCGGCCAGCATTCCTCTATGGGCGGTGATCACAGGATTTCTGGTTTCGGTCACAGTGGGATTGGTATTTGGCGTCTGGCCGGCGCGCAAAGCGGCCTGCCTCGATCCGATCGAGGCCCTCCGCTACGAGTAGCCGCTCCCTTGGTAGCCGCGAAATTGCCGACACGGCAAAGCTGCAGGCCGTCATTGGTCCTGGCTTGGGATGGATCCCGCACTCGCTGGATCCTGCTCGCCGGAGTGTACGCAGCCTCCATGTGGTTCGCCTGTGTATTTCTGAACCAGCACTACATCGTGGACCTGCTCATCGGTGCGGCTCTGGTTCCACTGGCGCTCGTCATCGCTTCCCCCAAGCTGAAATCCTGTCGTTGACTCATTCCCATGAGTTGATTAAGCTATTCCTATGAGTAAACGCTTGCAGGTCCTTCTGGACGACAGGGAACTGCGTGAGATTCAGCGCCTCGCCCGTCTCCAGCGCATGACTGTCGCCGAGTGGGTCCGCCAGGCTCTCCGCGCGGCGCGGCGCCGCGAACCCCTGGGTGACACGGGCAAGAAGCTCGAGGTCGTCCGGGCTGCCATTCGACACGCGTTCCCCACAGCCGACATCGAACAGATGCTCCTGGAGATGCAACGGGGGGCGCACGGAGAAGAGCAACGGTGATCTTCGTCGATTCCAATATCCCGATGTACCTGGTCGGCGCTTCCCATCCGCACAAGGCAGACGCGCAGAGGTTGCTGGAAAAGTGCATCGCCGAGCGCCAACGCCTCGTGACCGACGCGCAGGTCCTTCAGGAGATACTGCACCGCTATGTCGCGATCAACCGGCGAGACGCGATCCAGGCGGCTTTCGATGTCTTGCTTGGGGTGATCGATGAAGTCTTCCCGGTGGATCTTCCTGCCGTGGAGCGCGCCAAAGCCATCGTGCAGGGCCATCGCATTCTTTCATCGCGCGCTGCCTTGCACCTTGCCGTGATGGAGCGGCAGGGCATCCACCAGATCCTCACCTTCGATTCGAGCTTCGACCCATACCCTGGCGTGTCCCGAATGGGATTGGACCACGCGAAGTGATGGCTCAGTCTCGAGCTGTCTCCGTTAGAAGAGGATGAAACAGGCCTTGCCTGAAGATTTTAGGGTCTCTTTCTATTTCTAGAACATGCCGAGTTGGAGCTTGGCGGCGTCGGACATCATGCTGGGATCCCAAGGGGGATCCCACACTAGCTGCACTTTCGCGTCGGTCACGCCAGGAACGAGGCGAGTCTTGCCCTCGACTTCAGGCACGAGCGACCCGGCGACCGGGCAGCCAGGAGAGGTGAGGGTCATGCGCACCACGACCTTGCCTGCCGGATCGACATTAATATCGTAGACCAGCCCCAGTTCATATATATTGACGGGAATCTCTGGGTCGTAAACAGTGCGCAGGACTTCGATGACGGCCTGTTCGACTTCCTCGGCATTGAGCGCTTTCGAAGGATGCTCTTCTCGCGGAGGCTGCTCTTTCTCGGAAGGTTGCTCTGCGGGCGGTGGGTCTGCCTCTGGCGGAGCGTCCGGCTTTTTTCTCCTGAACAGCCCTGAAAAATCCATCGACATTACTCCGTCGCCACCGTCTCCTGGCTTCCCTCCAGCGCCGCGCGCATGGTATGCCAGGCAAGCGTCGCGCACTTCACCCGGACCGGATATTCGCGCACCCCGGCGAACACCGCCAGCTTGCCCAGACCGGACGTGTCGCTGTCGGCAGGGGTTTTTCCAGTGACTAGTTCGTGAAAGCGATTGAAGATTTCGAGCACCTCGGCCATGGACTTGCCCTTTAGAGTCTCGGTCATCATAGAGGCCGAAGCCGTCGAAATCGCGCAGCCGGTTCCCTGGAAGGCGATGTCTCGAACCACGCCGTCCTCCACCCGCGCGTAGACCGTCACCTTGTCGCCGCACAGGGGATTGAACCCGTCGGCATGCTTGTTTGCATCGTCGGGCCTGCGACAATTCCGCGGCCTAGTGTGATGATCGAGTATGACTTCCTGGTAGAGTTCGCGAAGGTCCGGCATCAGGAGAAAACCTCCGTTACTTTTCGAATTCCGGCCACCAACACGTCGATTTCCTCGCGAGTATTGTAGAAGGCCAACGAGGCTCGTGCCGTTGCCGGCAGATTGAAGAAATCCATCACGGGTTGAGCGCAGTGATGGCCCGTGCGGATGGCGATCCCCTCCTGGTCGAGGATGGTGCCGACATCGTGTGGATGCACTCCCTCCACTACGAAAGAGAGCACGCTCGCCTTTTTCTCGGCCGTGCCGATCAGCCGGACCCTGGCAATGCGCGATAACGCCTCGGTGGCGTATTGGAGCAGGTCGTGCTCGTATGCTGCAATTCGATCCATGCCGAGTTGCTCGAGATAGTCGATCGCGGCGCCCAGAGCGATGCCGGCGGCGATGCTTGGAGTGCCGGCCTCGAACTTATAGGGAAGGCGGTTGTAAATGGTCTTCTCGAAAGTGACTGAGCCGATCATGTCGCCGCCGCCCTGGTAGGGAGGCATGGCTTCAAGCAGGTGCGCCTTGCCGTAAAGCACTCCGATGCCGGTCGGGCCGTACATCTTGTGGCCCGAAAAGGCGTAGAAGTCGCAATCGAGCTGCGTCACATCCGCTTTCATGTGAGGCACGGCCTGAGCCCCATCGACCAGCACCGGGATGTTGCGCTGGTGGGCCAGCTCGATCATCTGCCGTACGGGATTCACAGTTCCAAGTGCGTTTGATACGTGCGTGACGCCCACGAGACGTGTGCGGGGGCCTAGTTGAGCTGCATACTCGTCAAGCTTCAGCTCACCGCGCTGGTTCATGGGAATAACCCGCAGGCGCGCGCCCTTCTCCTCGCAGATGATCTGCCAGGGCACGATGTTCGAGTGATGCTCCATCGCGGAAATCAGGATCTCGTCCCCCGGCTTAAGGAGCGGCCGGGCATAACTCTGGGCGACGAGGTTGATCCCCTCGGTCGCTCCGCGCACAAAAATGATCTCCTTTTCGTCCGCAGCATTAATGAAGCGCCTCACCTTGGCCCGGGTGTCTTCATATGCCTTGGTGGCCCGTTGGCTGAGGAGGTGGACGCCGCGGTGGATGTTGGAGCAATCGTTGGTGTAAAAGTAGACGAGAGCGTCGATGACCGACTGAGGCTTCAGGCTCGTGGCGGCGTTGTCCAGATAGACCAGCGGCTTGCCATAAACCTTTTGCTTCAGAATCGGGAAGTCGCCTCGTATCTTCTCGACGTCGAATGCGAGGCGCTTTTCGCTCTGGGAAATCTGGGCAGAGGTTTTCATAGCGGCACATCCACTCCTTCGGCTCTCGATAGACGGGCAAGCAGAACCAGATCGAGCTGGCATTGGAAAGGCTTGATCTCTACGGTGCCGACGATATCGCTGGCAAACGCATAGGTCAGCAACGCGCGGGCAGCTTCCTCGCCAATGCCCCGGCTTCGCAGATAAAAGAGCTCTTCTTCGTTCAAGCGGCCGATGGTCGCACCATGCGTGCATTTGACGTCATCGGCGAAAATCTCCAGCCGCGGCGCGGTATTCACAAGCGCCTCCTCTGACAGAAGCAGGTTTTTGTTGGTCTGCTTGGCATTGGTCTTCTGAGCATCCGGCCGGACCAGGATCCGCCCGTCAAAGACCCCGCTTGACTGGTCGTCGAGAATACCCTTGTACAACTCCCGGCTGTTGCAGTGAGGCTTCGCATGATCGATGTTGGTGTGGTTGTCGATGTGCTGCCGGCTCTTGGTGACGTAAAGGCCGTTCAGAGTAAGATTGCCTCCCTCGCCGTTCATGACCGCGGTGATGTCGTTCCGGGTCAGCATTCCGCCCAGAGAAATGGAGTGGGAGGAAACGTCGGCGTTTTCCTCCTGGAGTATGTGCAGCGATGCCACGTGGCAGGCCTCGTCGCCTTCGCGCTGAAGCTTGTAATGACCGATGACGGCGTTGTCTCCGGCAACGATCTCGGTCACGGCATTTGTAAAGTAGATTCCTCTCTTGAGCCCAATGTAGCTCTCGACCATGCTCACCTGGCTGCCGCTGCCGACCACAATCAAGTTTCTCGGGTAGCTCACCGTCGCTCCTGCATCGGCAGTGGAGATGAAAAGCAGGTGAATGACCTTCTTCAGGATGGTTTCCGGCGGCAGGTAGACGAAGCCGCCGTCCAGCATGAACGCCGTGTTCAGCGCCACGAAGGCATTCTCTTTGAAGCTTGCGTGCCGGGCGAGATAGGGTTCCACTTTCCTCGGCTCGCTTTGCAGCGCCGCCGCCAGACTCCCGGCCCTCACGCCTTTGGGCAGCGCTTCCGGCGTGGAAAGGTCCGCCGAGTAGAAGCCATTCACGAAGACGAGGTTGCAGCAGTCGATGTCACTGAAGATGAAATTGGCCAACTTGCCGGCGGTGAGGCCGTTCGTGCCCGGCCGCGCCGGCTTGAATGAGCCGTCGGCGATCGGCGCAACGTTCGTGTGGCGCCACTCCTCGCTTCGCATAGTGGGAAAACCCAACTCGGCAAAGCGCGCGATTGCCTCCTTACGAATCGCGCCCAGCCACGGGTAACTCTTCCCGGCGCCGCTCTTCTCGAACTGGTCAAAGTCGGCGAGCCAGGCATTTTCCCCTTCGGTGATCTTGGTCATTTCGGAAGCGCACCCTCTAAGGAAACTACCGTCTGCTTGTTCGCAGCCTTGTCTTCCAGCCAGCCGTAGCCTTTTTCCTCGAGCTCCAGGGCCAACTCCCTTTCGCCGGATCTGAGGATCTGTCCGTCAACGAGGACATGGACTCTATCGGGGATGATGTAGTTCAGGAGGCGCTGATAGTGGGTAACCAGGAGGGTCGCCCGGTCTCTGCGCCGCAGGGTGTTGACGCCGTGCGCGACGATTCTTAGCGCATCGATGTCCAGCCCGGAATCGGTTTCGTCAAGGATGGCCAGTCTGGGTTCCAGCACCGCCATCTGAAAGATCTCGTTGCGTTTCTTTTCTCCTCCGGAGAATCCCTCATTTACCGCGCGGTTGATGAGGCTTTCTTCCATCTCCACCAGCTTCATCTTCTCCTTGGCAAGCTGGAGGAAATCCATGGCATCGAGCTCCTCGAGGCCTCGATGCTTCCTGACGGCATTCAATGCCGTCTTGAGGAAGTACATGTTGCTCACCCCCGGTATCTCGACCGGGTATTGGAAGGCGAGAAAGATCCCTTCCCGCGCCCGCATCTCCGGGGGCATCTCCAGCAGGTTTTTCCCATCGTACATAATCTGCCCCTCGGTAACGACGTATCCGTCACGTCCGGCGAGAACGTTTGCAAGTGTGCTCTTGCCTGAACCGTTCGGACCCATAATGGCGTGAATTTCGCCCTCGACGATCTTGAGGTTGATTCCGTGCAGGATCTCGTTCCCTTCAACTTTGGCGTGCAAGTTTATGATTTCCAGCATTGGTTCCTCTTCCAGGAAATTCGCGACTGTCCGCGGATTTCATCCGACGCTCCCTTCGAGACTCACTCCCAGCAGCTTCTGCGCCTCCACGGCGAACTCCATGGGCAGCTCGCGGAATACCTCTTTGCAAAATCCGTTCACGATCATGCTCACTGCGGCTTCGGCATCAACGCCGCGCTGCTGGCAGTAAAAGATCTGATCTTCGCCGATCTTTGAAGTCGAGGCCTCGTGCTCCATCTGCGCCGTCGGGTTCTTCACCTCGATGTAGGGAAAAGTGTGGGCGCCGCATTTGTCTCCGAGCAGGAGCGAATCACAACGAGAATAGTTCCGGGCGCCAGTGGCGCCTTTGAGGATCTTGACCATGCCACGGTAGGTGTTCTGTCCGTGCCCCGCCGAGATACCCTTGGAAACGATCGTGCTCCGCGTGTTCTTGCCGATGTGGATCATCTTCGTGCCCGTGTCGGCCTGCTGATAGTTGTTGGTCAGCGCGACGGAATAGAACTCACCAATCGAGTTGTCGCCCATCAGGAGGCAGCTTGGATATTTCCAGGTGATTGCGGAGCCAGTCTCGACCTGCGTCCACGAAATCTTCGAGTTCACCCCCTGACACTTCCCGCGCTTGGTGACGAAGTTGTAAATGCCTCCTTTGCCTTCTCTATCTCCGGGGTACCAGTTTTGTACCGTCGAGTACTTGATGCGCGCGTTGTCGAGCGCAATCAGCTCTACAACCGCCGCGTGAAGCTGGTTCTCGTCGCGCATCGGAGCCGTACAACCCTCGAGGTAGCTGACATAAGCGCCTTCATCGGCGACGATCAGAGTGCGCTCGAACTGCCCGGTTTGCGCCGCATTAATCCGAAAATAGGTGGACAGCTCCATAGGGCAATGCACACCCTTGGGGACGTAGCAGAAAGAACCGTCTGTGAAAACCGCCGAGTTCAGGGTCGCAAAGAAATTATCCGTGTAAGGGACCACCGTGCCGAGATACCGCTTCACAAGATCCGGATGATTCTGGACCGCGTCCGAGAAGGAGCAGAATATGATGCCCAGTTCTGCCAGCTTTTCTTTGAATGTCGTGGCCACGGAAACACTGTCGAAGACGGCATCGACGGCAACGCCGGCAAGCAGCTCCCGCTCCTTCAGTGGGATGCCCAGCTTTTCGTAGGTCTCCAATAGCTGCGGATCCACCTCGTCGAGGCTCTTCGGCTGCGTTTTGACCTTGGGCGCCGAATAGTAACTGATGTCCTGGTAATCGATCGGGGGATAGTGGACGTTCGCCCACTCCGGCTCCGTCATGGTCAGCCAATGCCGGAAAGCCCTCAAGCGCCATTCGAGCATGAACTCGGGCTCGTTCTTCTTGGAGGATATCAAGCGGATGATCCCCTCATTCAACCCGCGCGGCACGGTATCGGCCTCGATCTCGGTCACAAAGCCGTACTTGTACTCCCGGCTTGCCAATTCGTTGATGTTTTCAGCGGTACTGCTCATAAAACTTCTCCCAAGATCGCGCCAGAGCGCCACTCTCAGAGGACCTCGAACTGCTTCGGCTTCGACGAATTTGTCAGATTCACGAGCTGCTGCCCGAGCGGCTGCGTCATTTCCGCGAGAGTGATTGTCTCCAGCGCCTCATGGATGGCCTGGTTGATCAAGTGCCAGTTCGTGCGCACAGGGCAACCGGTTTCCAAACCGCAGCCTCCCCGAATTCTGTCGGTGCACTCCGTGACCGCGATCGGCCCCTCGAGCGCCCGGATGATCTGCGCCACCGTGATCCCTTCGGGTTTTCGAGCCAGACCGAAGCCTCCCTTGATCCCGCGGCGAGATTCAAGCAGTCCATACCGCGCCAGCAGCTTGAGGATTTTGCTCACCACCGGCAAGGGAAGCCGCACTTCCCTCGCAACGTCCCGGGCATTGCTCGTGGTCCCGCTATGGCTCGCCAGGTGGGTCAGGATCACAATTCCGTAATCCGCAAGTTTCGTAACCCTCAGCATAAAGACTCATTCCGAAATACAGGACCAATCTAGTCTTAAATCAATCAGCAGTATAAGAGCCGGTCTCCTGAATGTCAATGATTTGAAACCGGGGACGCTCACCTATTTCGGACTGCCTCCGCTCTTCCTTCTACTAATAGATTTGAGAAATAGGTGAGCGTCCCCGGTTTTAGGTTTTATTTGGTTGCGAATGGCGCACTCAAAAAATAGAATTACAAATTCGTGTTACGGGGACGGGAGGGGAGATTGAAGTGGCACCATCGCCTGCCAGTTCGGAAAAGCCGGTAGTCCTATCCGGGATCCAGCCTTCGGGCAACCTCCATCTCGGAAATTATTTCGGGGCGATGCAGCAATACCTGGAGTTCATCGGCAAGGGATACCGGTGCTTCTACTTTCTGGCGAACTACCATGCGCTCACATCCCTGCGCGATCGTGACCGCCTCCTGCACCTGACTCAGGGGGCCGCGATCGACTACCTTGCTCTTGGGCTCGATCCCGAGCGTTGCGCGATCTACCGGCAGAGCGACCTGCACGAAGTCTGCGAGCTCGAATGGATCCTCACGACCGTCACGCCGATGGGTCTGCTTGAGCGCGCGCACGCGTACAAGGACAAAGTGGCGCAAGGAATTCCAGCCGACCACGGGCTGTTCGCCTATCCGGTGCTCCAGGCGGCGGACATCTTGATCGTGCGCGCCAACTTCGTTCCTGTCGGCCAGGATCAGAAACAGCACGTCGAGATGACCCGTGACATTGCGCAGTACTTCAACTCATCCTATGGCGAAGTGCTCACCCTCCCGGAGCCATACATACCCGAGGCAGTAGCAGTGGTCCCGGGGCGCGACGGCCAAAAAATGTCGAAGTCTTACAACAACACGATCGAATTGTTTGCGAGCGAAAAGGAGATCCGCCGACAGATCTGGTCGATCGTGACCGACTCGGCGACGGTTGCGGAGCCAAAGGATCCGGATCGCAGCACGCTGTACGCCGTTTTGAAACTATTTTGCACTCCCGAGGAGCAGGCGGAGTGGGCGGATCGTTTCCGCCGCGGCGGTCTGGGCTACAGCGAAGTCAAGCAAGCGATCTTCGATCACTTCATGGAACGGTTCGGCCCTGCCCGGGCGCGCCGCAAGGAACTGCAGGGCCAGCCGGATTACGTGGAAGAAGTGTTGCGCCGTGGAGCTGAACAGGCCCGGGCCATGGCCCGCCCTCTCGTGCGTGACGTGCGCGACGCCGTCGGCATCCCCAATCCCTAGTCGCAACTACGCAAAGCCAACCCCTTGCAGATGTTATTTTCTGCCCATGGCCGCTTCGACTTCGGCAACGGTTTTCGGAATGCCGGGGCCGAGAACACGCGCGCCCTTCTTTGTGACCAGGACGTCATCCTCGATGCGGCAGCCGCCAAACGTGCGATAGGCATCGAGCCTTTCGTACGCGATGAAATCCTTGTGCTGCCGCTCTTCCGCCCAGCGGTCGATCAGGGCGGGAATGAAATACATGCCGGGTTCGACGGTCAGCACAAACCCCTCTTCTAAAGGACGGCTCAAGCGGAGGAAATTGAGACCGAACTGGGAGCTGCGCGCCTCGCCTTTCGGATATCCGACGACATCGCCGAGGTCCTCCATGTCGTGCACATCCAGGCCCATCATGTGTCCGAGGCCGTGCGGGAAGAAGAGCGCATGTGCGCCGGCTTCCACGGCGGAAGCAGGATCGCCCTTCATCAATCCAATGGCTTTTAGTCTCTCAGCTAAGATCCGGCAGGCGTGCAGGTGAACCTCGCGGTAGGCAATGCCGGGCTTGATCGTCTCGATTGCGCCGAGCTGCATAGCCAGAACCGTCTCGTAGATCTCCTTCTGGGTCGCGCTAAATCGTCCATTGACGGGGAACGTACGTGTGATGTCGGCGGCATAGCCACTGGGAGATTCGGCGCCCGAATCGTTGATCAGAAGCTGTCCGTCCTGCAGGAGGTTGTCGTGCGAGTGGTTGTGCAGCACCTGGCCGCGGACCGTGACAATAGGAGGGAAAGCCTGCTGGCAATTGGCCCGCAAGGCAACGGCCTGGATCTCGCCTGCGATTTCATACTCATAGATCCCAGGCTTTGTCACAGCCATCGCCCTGCAATGCATATGCGCTGTGACCCGGAGCGCTTCCTCGATCTCCCGGATTTCGAGTTCCGATTTGATGGAACGCTGGCGCGCCACCTCCTCCTTCAGCCGTTGCGAGGCGCCGGCGGTGACCTCGCTCGGCTCAATCACGAGCAGCTCGGCAATCCGGAAGAGCGACGAGGCCTGATAGGGAGGGAGATAATGAATGGTCAGCTTCTGGCTCTGGGCTTTCGTCAAGTAGACGCCTAGGCGACCGATGTCTTCGATCGTCTCGATGCCGGCCTGCCGCGCCATGTTCATCCGTTCCTGGCCGGCCCCGCTCCAGATGATGTCGTCCATCGTGGTCGGTCTCGAGAAGAGGATGTCGTAATCCCGTTCTGGGTAGGACAGAAGTGCGAGATCGGGCTCCGGCAGTCCCGTATAGTAGAGGAAACTCGAATTCTGGCGAAACGGGAAGGGGTTGTCCATATAGTTGCGGGGCTGCAGCGTATGCCCCAGCCAGAGGATCACGCCGCCCCCGACGGCTTCCCGTATCTTGTTCCGCCGTTCGCGGTAAGTCTCGGCACTAGGACCCGCAGCTTGTTTGTCAGTCATTACCATTTCCTCCGCTGAATTGGATGATTGCAGCAGCGTGACACTCCCCTACCTTACCACCGCCGCTGTAAATAGCCAACCAGACTGGACGAGCGCCGGGCGAATCAATCTCGCCTACGCTCTTGAGGTCATGCTGTTTTTCCTGGCTTTCTTCCAGCGAGCGATCTCTCGCAGGGCGCCTACCGCACTATCGATGTGCGCCACAGTGTTGAACGGCCCAATGGAGAACCTGACCGCTCCATGAAGCTGCAAGGTGCCTATCTGCTGGTGGACCAGCGGTGCACAGTGGAGTCCGGTGCGGGTGGCAATATCATGATCCACATCCAGCATGGTTCCAACCTCGCCTGCCTCGAGGCCATCCACGTTGATCGTCACGGTGGATAGATGGTTCTCTAAGCGCTCGCAGCAGTACAGGGTGATCCCTTCGATCTCCCGCAGGCCTTGAACAAGCCGCTGCGCCAGCTCCATCTCGCGCCGGTGGATGTTCTCGACCCCATTTTGTGCCAGCCACTCTTGCCCGGCCCAGAGGGAGGCAATTCCGACCATGTTGGGCGTGCCAAATTCCATCCTCCAGGGATACTCCTCGAGATGATAAGGGTACTGCGAGTTCACACCGGTGCCACCGGCTCTCGTGATGCGGATTTCGACATGCTTGCGCACGCACAGGCCGCCAATGCCCGTAAAGCCCATCAGCGCCTTGTGACCCGTAAATGCCAGCACATCGACATTCATCTCCTTCATGTTGATGGGAATGACGCCGGCTGTCTGAGAAGTATCTATGGCAAACAACAATCCTCTCTCCCGGCACAGTTTTCCGATCTCACTCACCGGCTGGACGGTACCAAGCACGTTAGAACCGTGGTTGACGACGACGAGTTTCGTGTTCTTTCTGACTGCCTTCTTTATGTCGTCAGGATCTACAAATCCGGCGCCATCGAACGGAACAAAAGTGGCTTCAACCCCGGCATCGCGCACCAGGTGATTGATCGGTCTTATTACGGAGTTGTGTTCCACATTCGTGGTGACAACGTGGTCTCCCTTGGAAAGCAATCCCTGGATGATGAGGTTCAGGGCATCGGTCGCATTGTTGCCAAAGCACAACCGCTCCGGCGCGTCCTCATCGCCGCCGAAGAAGGCAGTGAGCCGCTTGCGCGTGTTGTCCAGAATCATCCCCGCTTCGATTGCCTTGTCAAAGCCGCTGCGGCCAGGGTTGACTCCGGTATTGCGGTAAAACTCGATGGAGAATTGATAGACACTCTCCGGCTTCGGCCACGCGGTGGCAGCGTTGTCAAGATAAATGAGATTTGATGCCATTGTCATGTTCCTCTAAGCCGCAAGCTGCTGGCGCGAAATTGCATCTTGTAACAAGGAAGTTACGAGGCTGCTCCATTGCCAGGCTGCAGGCGGTGCGAGCATACAATCCTTGCCGCCATTCCCGCAAGTTCAAAGACCTGCGAGCGAATCTGGTGCAGACACGAATGATACTAGGTCAAGGCCGAATCCATCTGTCGCCCTCCCAGGGCTCGCAATTGCATTTCGACAATCCCCGGGCTGCGCTTTGAAGATTTTTTCGCTCAAGGGGAGGGTTGGGCAGTTGGATAGAGCATAGGGGGCAACGCCGAGCCATGCTCTTCCGTGTCCAGTCAGCCGCCGTCTTCGGCATCACAGCCTATCCGATTTCCGTTGAGGTCGACCTCAGCTCCGGCCAGAAACTGAACATGATGACGGTGGGCCTGCCGGACACCGCCGTCCGCGAAAGCAGCGAGCGCGTCAAGGCGGCACTGCGCAACTGCGGCTATCCGCTTCCGCCGCAGCACATCACCATCAATCTCGCCCCGGCGGATGTAAAAAAGGAGGGATCTGCTTTCGATCTGCCGATGGCGGTCGGCATCCTGGGCGCCTCGGGATGTGTGCGCACCAAGAATCTCTCGGAGTTCCTCTTTCTCGGCGAGCTTTCGCTCGACGGCTCGGTCCGGCCGGTCAAGGGCGCCCTGTCGATGGCCGTGATGGCGCGCGAGCGGGGGATCGGACACCTGATCGTTCCGGAAGCCAATGCGCGCGAGGCGGCGGTCGTGGATGGCGTCAGGGCATATGCGGCCCGTTCGCTCTCGCATGTCGTGGAGCTGCTCAACGGCAGGCAACCCTGGATTCCGCTGATCGTCGACCGCCAGCAGCTTCTGGCGCAGAACAGCAGTTACGCTGTCGATTTCAAAGACGTCAAGGGACAGTATCAGGCGAAGCGTGCGATCGAGGTCGCGACGGCGGGCGCGCACAACATCATCATGATCGGGCCGCCGGGATCGGGCAAGACCATGCTGGCGCGCCGGCTGCCGACCATCCTCCCGCCCATGAGTTTCGACGAGGCGATCGAAACAACCAAGATACACTCCGTCGCCGGCCTGCTCTCAGAAAAAGACGGGTTGATCGGCACGCGACCCTTCCGCTCCCCGCACCACACCATCTCCAACGCGGGCCTGATCGGAGGCGGATCGATGCCGCGCCCCGGCGAGGTCAGCCTGGCCCACAATGGAGTCCTATTTTTGGACGAGCTGCCCGAGTTCCAGCGCCATGTGCTGGATGTGCTGCGCCAGCCGCTCGAAGACGGCGAGGTCACGATCAGCCGTGCATCGATGTCGTTGACCTTCCCGGCGCGCTTCATGCTCGCCGCCGCCATGAACCCCTGTCAGTGCGGATTCTTCGGCGATCCGCTGCACCAGTGCGCCTGCACGCCGCCGATGATCCAACGCTACCTGGCAAAAATCTCCGGACCGCTGCTCGACCGCATCGACCTGCACATTCAGGTCCCGGCAGTGAAGTACAAGGAGTTGGCGGACGACGAGAGATCGGAGGATTCGGCAGCGATCCGCGAGCGCATCCTGGCTGCGCGCCGGCGCCAGAGTCTGCGCCTGGCGCCGTTCGGCCAGTTCTGCAACTCCCAGATGACGCCTCGCACCCTGCGCCGCTTCTGCAAGCTCGACGCCGAGTGCGAGAAGCAGGTCGAGAACGCCGTTACGCGCCTCGGCCTCTCCGCCCGGGCTTACGATCGCATCCTGCGTGTCTCGCGCACCATCGCCGATCTCGAAGGATGCGAGAAGATCTTCGCGCGGCACGTCTCGGAAGCGATCCAGTACCGCACCCTCGACCGCACCTACTGGATGCAGGGAATCTGATGTCGATCGAAATCCCGTTAAAAGAGTGGCCTCGCCATTTCCCAGTTGTGAACCTGCATAGTTGCGCGGACGGTTGCTTGCTCCTGGAACCTCAGCGCTGCGCTGATCCCTCGCGGCGCAGCCCTGATCAGATAACGTGTGTGCGGTCTCTGTCGATTTTGCACTGGGTTTCCTCACTCGCTACTTTAACATTGAGATGCCCTCAACGGGCAAAATCCTTATAATTGTCATCTGGAAAATTCTTTAGAGAAATGAAGAGGTGCTTATGCCGGAAGGAGATCAAGAAGTCAGACAGGAAATCGACGTCAAAACAGCCGTAGTAATTGCGATGGATTACTTCGCTGAACTCTTCGGCGGCCCATACGCGGACCTGTCGCTGGAGGAAGTCGAGAGGAAGGGAGATTCCTGGTACCTGACACTGGGCTATACCCCAGGCCGCAAAGTAGGAGATAACGTTGTGATCCCTGCGAACGCAACAAGGCAATACAAGCAGATTATCGTCAATGTCTCTAGTGGCGAAGTCGAGTCGATGAAGGTCAAGCGAATGTGAAACAATACGCCGAGTTACTAATCGAGGAACACGCGAGCAGCGGAATAGTCCTCGACACGAACCTCCTTCTTCTATTGATCATAGGCAAGGCTCGTCGGGAGCTGGTCGGTACCTTTAAGCGATTGAACAGCTTTGCGCCAGAAGATTACGAAACACTAACTACAATCGTGAATCGATTCCAAACGGTCGCGACTACTCCCAATATTCTGACCGAGGTCAGCAATCTCGCCGATAGGCTTACCGATAAATACAAAAGAGATTATCTCAATGCCTTCGCAGCTGAGATTAGCCTGTTGGATGAGAAGTATGTGCCGACCAAGGCTGTGGTTTTATCGAACGCATTTTCTATTTTCGGTCTTAGCGATGCTGTAATTTGGGAGATTGCTAATCGCGAACTTCTGGTCATGACAACTGATGGCCAGCTTTACCACTATCTGTTAACCCTCGGATTGCCTGTCCTGAATTTCAACCACATCCGAACCCAGTATTGGACCTGAGTCTTCTTCGCTGAAGGACGGCAAATCCCGAGTGGCCGAAGCAGAAACCCCTAGCATTGCTCATTCCGAGAGGATTTAAAATGCAGGCGAACGAGACAACCAAAATACACTCCGTCGCCGGCCTGCTCTCGGAAAAAGACGGGATGATCGGCACAGACCCTTCCGCTCACCGCATCACACGATCTCCAACGCGGGCCTGATCGGAGACGGATCGATGCCGCGGCCGCTGCTATGCGTGCATCGGGCCTGTCAGCGGATATCGCACCTCACACAGGTTCCACTCTTCCCAGTTCGTCGATTTGTCGCTCGATGCTTTCGATTTCCTCAACGCCCTCCCTGTCAACCCCCTGGTCGAGGGCCTGAATGATGCCGATCATCCGATGAAATGGGATGCCGAGGAGGAGATGCTCCTCAGCAAATCCGCCCAATCGCCTAGCACCAAAGTCGAAAAGTGAGAGGCCAATGTTCCCGGTGACGACCGGGTAGGCAATCCCAGTCCTGCATGCAGGGCCGGAAAGCTCGGCCTTCATAGAACAGCCGTCCCAGTAATTTGCGAAGCTCAGGAGATGGTGGAGAGATCCCGGTTTCCCAACGAACGCCACCACGTCGGGCAGTACGGCCGCTTTCGAGAGAGGCACGAAGGACACGCGGCTCGCCATCCCAGCCGGCGGTGGGACAGTCTGCTGGCCTCGATGAATGGCAACCCGCGAGCAGTAGACTTTTTCCTTGTTGACGAGGAAGTCAATTAATCTTTCCCTCCCTTGCGCGGGTGTCTGTCCGAGCCCCAGGCTGACGAGGCCCCCGGGGCAGCCGCAGGTCTCAGCAGTGATGGCAACGGCTTCGCCTTCACTCGCTTTCTTCAAGGCCTGGCATACGGAGACCTTTCCCTGAGGCGACGGGGTTCCAGGCGCCGACGCACCCGCAAATGTCACGGCGATGGGTTCCGCCTCAAGCTTCAGCTCTTTCTTCAATCTCTCAGACCATTTCTGCCAATACATTGTCCACCTCCTGATCTTTCGTTAATGCCCCATTCTCGCACGATTGGGTCAAAACGAGCGGTCAAAAACGATGTTGTCGGCCCCGCAGCGAAAGTGTGGTGTCAGACGCTGAAGCCATCAGGAATCGGCGCCAGGAATGATCAGCAGGTTTATGCCGGCGTGAGCCCAACCCTGGTCTGAGGGGTGCAGGTCGAGGGCGAATTCAGTGTGGGATGCCGATAAGAGAACAGATCATCGCACGCCGGCTTGCAAGATGGCCGCCTTGCCAGAGCATTTCACGACGTGGTCGGAGGGGCCGGCTTCTTCGATCCGGCAGATTCCAGCCCGATGAGTCTTGCTAGCGAATCTCGACGGGGAGACTGGATGCTAAAATCTTGCCATCCACGCCGTCCTGTACTACGCCACGCAGCCGGTAAGCTCCGGGCAGCGCTTGAAGCCTGAGTGAGGCATTGAGTCCCTCTTCGGCCATCTTATTGAAGGTATCTTCCTTCAACGCAAACTCAATCTCGTACTCCTTGCCCGTGATGAAATTTCCGTCGTTGTCGAACAGTGCTGCGATGAAGGTGAGTTTCTGCGTGCGCACATCGCCTTGTTTCACGAAATGGAATTGTCTCACGTCCAGGTGGAGCACGACCTGAAGCGCGCGCTCTCCATTGTCCATTTGTGTCGGCGCAGCCGCGATGACGCCCGGCAGTTCCGCCAGAGTGTCGGTGCCCACGATCTCGCGGTCGACGCTTCGCTCCTGAGGGGGCGGCTGGTTTGGCACCGCCCAATAGCCCGGACGCGCCTGCACTGAATAACTGCCTCCAGACCTCAATCGCACCTTGAGTTTGTGATACTTCCCGTCTAGGGCGCCGGGCTCAAATCCGAGCATGTAGGAAACTTCAGGAACCACGCCCAGATCGTGGAATCCGAGATCAAGGTCATTGTTGTTGTGAAAAAACAGGCCGCCCGTGCCGGCCGCAAGAGTCACCATGGCATCGTTATTCATGTCTTTCGGGATGGTACCCAACATTGCCATACGGACGATCGACTCGACCTTTGCCCCTGGTGTAGCCACTATAGGCTCATCCGCGTACAAGCCCTTGGCATCCAGCGCATTGATCACCACCCCGGAGCGCAAGGCATGATTCACGACTTCATCCTGCTCACGTTCCAGGGTAGCGGCGAGGAATCCTGAAGAGGCCAGCAGGATCATGCGCGATCCCGGAAGATGGCCCATATAGTCCGCTACGTCCTCGATCGTGCCCAAGCTGGTGCGCGAGTCCTGAGATACTCGTTCCGAGAGCGACCTGGCTATGCCTTGGATGCCGATGACGTCAGGGTCCGATGAATGGAGACCGCCCATGCCTGCAGTCTGGCTCTGTCGCTGTGAGCTGCTGAATCGGGTGGAGGCTTTACAGTTGCGCAATTCGGCGACCTTTAGTTCAAGCACCGTTGGGTCGAGCCCGTTAGCGATGATGTAAGCGTCGTAGGGCGTCAGTGTAGGGCAGATGCCGGTACTGGAGACGCGCGGAGCAATGGTGAACCTGTCAACGGCGGCGATCAGTTTCGGCACGTCGTCAGTGAAAGGAACGACTTGCTGCTTCGACATGGTAAAAATCGCGACCCGGTCGCCTGTCGACAGACCTTCTTTCAGGAAAAGTCTTGCTGCCGTTTTAACCTGTGCCAGTTCGGAGGTACTCATGCTGATATCGTCGAACAGGAGTGCAACGAATCGCGGCCGGGCAGTCGGACTTGCAGGGCCAGCGGTGGCCGGCTTTTCTCTTCCGGCGGTAGCGGGCAAGGCACTGGAAGTCTCAACGACAAAGGCCGTGACCTCCCGCTTCTTTCCAGAGTCTTCGACGTCGAAATCGCCGCGGCTCAGGCCGCTGATCGTGCGGCCACGGGCGTCGCGCACGACCACGCCGACTTCCACCAGCTTGGTATTTACTCTCACCGTGAACTGTGATCGCGGCCAATAGACGCTGCTGTGCACACGCACTTCATTGGGATCTGGCACCTGCTGTGAGGAAGACGATCCAGCCGCCAATAGGAAAAGGACGAGCGACAGGAGCGTTGATCTTCGCAGAGTCGCAATCATAACACTGCAATCTCGACCCTAAGGGCACATAGGATCGTAGCGCGGCAGGTTAGTGCGCGTCACCTTCCGTTGATGGGATTTTGCTTCAACATATGCAGTATAGTTCCGCTCTGGCAGCAGAACACTAGAAATGAGGTTCACCCAATTGCAATCTCCCGACAGCATCTGCTCCGCCCCCAGCCCCCAAAGCTATGGGACGGAATCGAGCACTTCGCGCACTTTGCGCCTGAGAGCATCGGCGGTGAAGGGTTTTTCGAGGAAGGAGACGTTGTCGTCGAGTACGCCGTTATGAATGAGAGCGTTGTTCGGGTAGCCCGAGACGAAGAGCACTTTGGGGAAAGGTCGTGGAGTCGCGATCTGAGAAACAAGAGCCTCGCCGCTCATCTCCGGCATGACCACATCGGTCAACACCAGATGAATTGCCCCGCTATACTCGCCGGCAATGCGCAGCGCCTCCTGGCCATTCGACGCCTCGAGCGTGGTATAGCCTTGCTCGCGCAGAACGCGGGCAGTCAGGGCACGCATGGATGGATCATCCTCAACTATGAGCACCGTCTCGACTCCCCCGAGGCGGGCTTCATCCTTTGCATGATCCGCCAACTCGTCCGCTTCCCCCTCCACACGTGGGAGGTAGATCTTGAACGTGGTCCCTCTTCCCAGTTCGCTGTAAACCCAGATAAAGCCGTTGCTCTGCTTGACGATTCCGTAAACGGTGGACAAACCTAAGCCGGTTCCCTTGCCCGACCCTTTGGTCGAAAAGAAAGGCTCAAATATGCGGGATTGGGTTTCCTTGTCCATGCCGGTGCCGTCGTCGCTGACTGCCAGCATCACGTATGGGCCCGGGATCCCTGCGGCATGTCTGCGAACATAGTCTTCATCGAGATCTATGTTCGCGGTCTCGATCGTCAGTTTGCCCCCGTGGGGCATCGCGTCGCGGGCATTCACGGCAAGATTCATGATGATCTGCTCGATCTGCCCGGGATCGGCCTTAACCAGCCCCAGGCCCGGCTGGGTAGCGGTAACCAGGTCAACGTCTCCGCCGATCAGCCTGCGGAGGATCTTGCTCGTCTCGGCAACCACCTCACCTAGATCCAGGATCCTGGGCTGAAGCAATTGCTTGCGGCTGAATGCCAGGAGCTGCGATGTCAGCGAGGCAGCACGTCGACCGGCTCCCTTAATCTGCTCGACGTCGCCGCGCTTGGGGTCGTCCTGGGGCAGCTCATTCAGCAAGAGATTGCAGTAACCATCTATCACCGTAATCAGATTGTTGAAATCGTGCGCCACACCGCCCGCAAGGACCCCGACCGCCTCCATCTTTTGTGCTTGCCTGAACTGGGCTTCCAGGCGCTTTCGTTCTGTAACGTCGCTCACCACATAGGCAAAGCGCGGCCGCCCGCTCTGCGCTGTTCCCAGGAAAGTCACGGTGGCCAACAGAAACGTCGGGCTTGCCGGCAAGTCATAAACATAGTCGAAGCCCACAGGCGCGGCCGTTCGTTGGCTTTCCTTGCAGTGAACTGTCCATGTCTCCAAGCACTCTTTTGGAAGGCCGATTTCGGTCGCCAGTCCGTTCCGCATTGCTTCCCTGGTCAGCCCGAAAAAGGCAGCATAGGCGGTATTGACGGTGATGTGGAGAACGTCGTCATCGACCAGCTCGACGATCGCTCTCATCATGTCGCCGCTGTCGAAAAAACCGCGGAGGATGGATTCACTTTCCCGCAGCACCTCCTCGGAGCGCACGTGCTCGGCCATTTCCGACTTCATGGCCTGGTTGGCGCTTATTGATTCCGAATTCCGTTCCCGGGCCTGCGCTTCCATATCCGCGTGCGTTTTCATCAGCTCGCGCTTGGCGCGCCTGCGCCCTGCGGCCAGCGCGCGGATCAATCACGACTGCTTGGGGCAGCACGTGGCGTGATTGCAGGAGGGAAAGCCGCACCCGGAGGCGGAAAATGCTGGACTGCGCCGGTTGCTGGAGCAGCCCCAGCCGCTGACGCGGGACTACGATGAGAAGCTCACCGAGGAGATCGATCTCGCCCCGGCGAAACCGATCCGGCTCTGCGCACCGCGCCCCAAGTGCGCGTGTCGATCCCGAGAAGGGGGAGTAACGATTGCTCTGATGCCGCCGCGCCCGATGCCCCAAAGCAGATTGGGGCTGGGCCCGGGAGTGGACGTCCTAGTGTCCCTCTTCGATGATCGTTTCTCCTTCCACCGGCTCAGGCAGCAGGTCGGGAAACGGCACCGTACCGTCATTCTCCGCCAGCAGATGGTGCAGTGGACGCCGTACCTTGCCAACTGGCTGCGGTCTTTGTGTGACGCAATGTGGAACGGGATGTTGGCCAGTAGTTACCTGCAGGTTGACGAGATCATAGTGAAGATGCTCCACCCGAACGTCGAGCGCGAGGCGCGAACGATGGGGCTGGGGGATGAGGCTCGGAAGGTGCTGCGCCAAGTCATGTTGCTGCCCATCCTCGAGCACATCAAGGCTTATCTGGAACGGGAACAGCCGACGGTATTGCCGGAGAGTCCGGAGGGCACAGCCATATCGTATATATGATCGAACTGGGACGGGCTCGTTCGATACTGGGACGACGGCAATCTGGAGATCGACAACAACGGCGGCAAGCGCAGCCTACGCGGAATCGCAGTCGGAAGGCGCAATTGCACCTTCCTGGGCAGTGACAACGGCGGCCGGACGGCTGCAATCGTGACGAACATCACGGCGACGTGCAAGCGCCTCGACATCGATCCATTCGAATATCTGCGCGACGTGTTCCAGCGCATCAGCACACATCCTCGGAACAAACTCGACGATCTGCTGCCGGACACATGGCAGGCTGCGCGGACCAGTATCGTCTACTGACCTACGAAAGGACCTCCGCGTTGCTCGCCCCGAAGCCTACGAGCTCAACATGGATTCACCGGACGCGTACTCAGGTTTCACCCTCAAGCGTCGTCCGAACCGGCGGTCCGTTCCTGACCCCAACCAACTGAGCGCTGGATAATTAAGGCGTTCGAGTTTTTTCACCATACGCGATTCGCTCTGCACTCAATTACGCGCCCTTCCTCTGCACGGAAACGCGGCATTCAAATCGGTGAAGAACGGCAATTATTGTCGTCCGCACACGATAGCGTCTGAATCATCGTTGGCCTCCAGTTCCCCAGAACGATCACCCTCCGTTTAGCGCCTTTAACACCTCCGTTTCTCGTTCTTGCGACAACTGGCCTACCCAGCGATTTTGGATCCAACCCTCCTCATTTATCAGCAACAGTGTTGGAGTTGCCTGGACTGCCATTTTGGAGAGATCCTTGCGCAAAACTTCGTCGATCGCTATATCCATACTCTTAAGATACTGTTTCCCTTCGGTGACGCCCTGTGGAAATACCGCAATGAGCCTGACCCCTCTGTTGTCTTTCGTAGCATCGACCAGGCTTCTGTAAAACGGAGCGCTTTCCGAACAAAACCGACAGTGGGTCGAAAGCACCAACACAAGATTTTTCTTGCTCCTCGACCAATCTATATAATCCACAGGCATCATCATCTTTAGTTCATGCTGATCAACTGTTTTGTGGAGCCAAAGATTTTTGGCAAACACAATGCCGCCGATAACAGCAACAACCATTATAGCAATGTTAGCGGCAATTTCAATTCGTTTATTTATCAACTCTTTCATCGTCTTCAGTTTCCCTTATTGTTTCATTCCTGCCATGGCCCTCGTTGGCTCCTCTCCCCTTCTATGTCCTGGCCCTATGCTATTGTTCATATACGTCCCTACACGAGGCGGAGGAGAATCACTGCATTCTTCAGGAACTCGATGCCTCTACTCTTATCCCTTAGCCCGCATAATTCACGAATGTGAAAAACAAAAGGCCACTCCCTGCGTATAAAGCAAGTAGACAGAAGCTTTTCATGCGCAGAAAGAGGCCTTTTGATGACTCAAGATACCACACAGTCTGTTTT
>Ga0315282_10002494_pt1 | contig 33759 bp, 28 predicted proteins | sample YL17G07_20_MG_FD_203693 | JGI IMG/M metagenome (GOLD analysis project Ga0315282, IMG submission 203693) | Sediment microbial communities from Yellowstone Lake, YNP, Wyoming, USA - YL17G07_20 | ecosystem: Environmental > Aquatic > Freshwater > Lake > Sediment | place: USA: Wyoming | collected...
AACCGGAATCCCAAACCGTTTGTGTGGACCGCGACAGCGAAAACGATTCTCCACAAGGTCCAACGCTTTTGTGAACGAACTTATGAGACACGACACTAGAAGTCAGGAGTCAGAAGTCAGGAGTCAGGATTTAGAAGTCAGAAGCAGGAAGCAAGAAGCGGAGAAGCAAGAAGAGGAACCCTTCAGCCCACCGCACCTGCTCGTCACTTGTCACTCGTCACTTGTCACTGCCTTATCTGCCCGGCACCCAGGACCTGGTACTTCACGGAAGTGAGCTCGGGCAAGGCAAACGGACCTCGGCAATGGAGTTTCTGGGTGCTGATGCCCATTTCAGCCCCCAAGCCGAATTCGCCCCCATCGGTGAAGCGCGTGGAAGCGTTCCAATAGACTGCGGCCGAGTCTACGCGGTCCAAAAACTTCTGCGCGCGCCCCGCGTCTCGAGTGACGATGGCATCGGAGTGGCGGGTGGAGTAACGGTTGATGTGGGCGATGGCCTCGTCCAAATCCCCCACCACGGCCACGGCCATCTTCAAGTCCGAATACTCGGTCAGCCAATCCTCGGCAGAAGCCGCGCGCACCTTGTCTTCGCCGGCCAGGCGGCAGGTCAACTCGTCGCCCCGCACCTCCACCCCAGCAGCCCGCAGCCGCTCGACTATTCGCGGCACGTATTCCGCCGCGATTTCCTGGTGAACCAGCAGCTTTTCGGCGGCGTTGCACACCGAGGGGCGCTGCGTCTTGGCGTTGATCACGATCCTGTCCGCAAGTTCGAGGTCAGCGTCCTTGTCCACATAAACATGACAATTCCCTGCCCCGGTTTCGATAACCGGGACGATCGCCTGCTCCACCACACGGTTGATAAGTTCCGCTCCGCCGCGCGGCACCAGAACGTCCACGTAGCCGCGTGCGCGCATGAGCTCATGCGCAGACTCATGGGAGCGGGAATCGAGCAACTCGATGGCTCCCTCCGGCAACCCCGGCGCCCGGTTAAGCAGTTCCACGAGCTGTTCGTTCGTGTGAACAGCTTCGCGTCCGCCTCGCAGGACCACCGCGTTGCCGGCTTTAAGCGCCAGGACTGCGGCATCCACCGTCACATTGGGCCGGGATTCGTAAATGACACCGACAACCCCTAACGGCACGCGCACCTTGCGTATGCGCAAGCCGTTGGGACGAACCCACTCGGCCAGAACTTCACCCACAGGATCAGGCAAGGCGATCACCGCCTGGATTCCTTCCAGCATGTCGGCGATACGCTTTGGGTTAAGCAGCAGGCGGTCGCGGCTGGAGGGGCGGAGTTCGTGGGATTGGAGGTCAAGGAGGTTTGCCGCCAGAATGGCTTCCTGGTTCCCCGCGATAAGCTCCGCCATCGCTTGAAGTATGGCGTTCTTCTGCTGCGTGCTTAAGCAGGCCAGACTGGGAGCGGCAGTTCGCGCCCGGCGCAGTTTGTGGGGGGTGGTAGCTAGGTTGGTCGAGGGTAGTACGCTCATGAGGGTTTCTCGTCCTTGGTGCGCAAGGGGGAAAAATAGGTCCCGATGCGGCGCTGCAAGGCAAGCGGAATAACCTGGGGATGCTTTCCATTGGCAATCACCACCTGGATTCCCGCCGCCGTAGCCCTGAGCGCCGCTCGCAGCTTGGAGCGCATCCCGCCGCGCCCAAGCTGGCTTATCCCGTTGCAGGCTGCTTCCATTGCGGGCGTGACACGACGGACCCGCCGCACCAACCGGCGCTTTCCTGTGGGGCTGGCGGTCCGCAAGAACCCGTCTACGTCAGTGAGCAGGATCAGCCAGTCCGCCCCTAGGGCGGAGGCCACAAGGGCGCTCAACTCGTCGTTGTCCCCGAACGCCCCCTCCAGTTCGCGCACCGAAACACTGTCGTTTTCATTGACGATGGGCAGCACCTTCATACGCAGCAATTGGTTGAGTGTCTTGCAGAGGTTTCGGTAGCGAAGGGGGGAAGAAAAGTCGTCACTCGAGAGCAGCAGTTGGCCAACCACCTTCTTCCCAAAGAGCAGCCTCTCGTAGGTATGCATCAACCGGCTCTGCCCCACCGCCGCGGTCGCCTGCATCAGTCCCAGCTTCTTGGGCCGCCGCTTGATTCCCAGGGAGAACATTCCGCAAGCAATCGCTCCCGAACTGACGATCACATACTCATGGCGCGCCAGATCGAGTTGATCGATCAACGAGCGCATCCAATTGAAGTTGATCTGCCCGCCCGGGGCTATCAAACTGGTCCCGACTTTGACCACCACACGCATGCAAACGCTCCGTACTTACTTGCCACCCGAGGCCTGTTTCCTGCCTTCCCAGGTGCCGCTTTCATTCTCACCGGACCACTTGCCGGAAAGCTCCCCCTTCTTAAGTCGTCCCGTCATCTGATAGTTGCCTTGCGGCGTGTCGAAGTGGATTTCAATCTCATTTTTCTTTACCGTTCCCGCGCTTATCTCAGTCCCGCCCATCGGCGAGGAAACCGATCCCGTCAGCGAATCCTTGGTGTGTTCGAGATACAATGTGAATGGCATGTCTCCTTGAGTGCCCCCGTGCGCGATGCACTCCCACGTCCCAGTAAGAGGCCCGGGCTTGGGTTTCTTCCCTTCCCCTCGTCCAAAAGCTGCCGCAAAAACCATTGCCAGACATAGACCAATTGGAACCATCTGCCTCATCTTCATCCATGTGCTCCTTATTCAATCTCACGGAATGAGCTGCGCAGGTATTTTACTGCGGCCCCGGCTTTTCCGTCCAGCTTCTTCAAAACCAAAAATGCCACGCGGTGTCCACGAGTGCGTGGGTCAAGGCGGAGGCGGAAATTCTCTGCCGGTTTCTATACGTGTATCCGTAGAACACCCCCGCCAGCGTGGCCAAAATACCGTACCTCCAATTGGGAACGGGAGGGTGATGGAGATGGGACGCCCCGAAGATAACCGAGGCAATCAGCAGGCCATATACGCCCCGGGGGCCTCGCTGTATGCTCTGGCACAAGAGGTTTTGGAGGATTCCCCGGAAAAGCAGTTCCTCCGGGATGGCAATCGTAAGGTAGATGCCAAAGAACTGGAGAGGCAACTGCCCGAAGGAGGCGTTGGAAAAGTGCGGGTGAATAAAGTGCAGAACCATCCCCAGCGGAATTCCGAAGAGACAAAAAGCGAGGAAATTAGCGAACCCGTCCACCGCGTCCTGCTTCCTCCATAACAGCCGGTACCCCACGCCTTCCAGGTTGCGAACCACCGCAAAAGCGTAAATGCCCACACACACACAAAAGAGCGGGCGGAAAAAATAAAGGTCGAACGGCCAAGTCCAGATTCCGCGCAACCAGTTTGCGGCCACCGGAAGCGCCAGCGCCACCATGGCCACCATATCCCGCCACCCTAAGTGTGCGGGACGATGCAGGCGGTCAGGCAGCAGCAACAAGGTTGGCACTATGATGTAGGCCAGCAATTTGCCGGCCCCCAGGAACGAGAACGATCCCGTTCCAAAGGCATAAACGAGGTACGGGATGAGCAAGATTAAAGGCAAGCCGGCGGCTGTCCAAGCTGATTCCACCGCCCGCTGGCGCAAGTAGCGCAGGAGGCCAGTCTGGCTCAATCCCACGAACGCGCACAGGGTGAGGGAAAGACTCAACAGTATGGCCCCCAGGCGTGTGGGGTCAGGATGAACCTGAAGCAGGATCACCGCCTCCGCCGCCGCTGACATGGCGACCAATGCGATTAGGAGAAGGGCTGCTTTTCTCATTACTTCCTGCCCATTTTGGCTCGTGTAACACCTGTTGCCAGGGCATTATTGTTCCCATGTAGGGCCGCCCCTTGGGGCGGCCTGGGCGGGGCAAGCCGCGGCCCCGCATCTTCCGGAATTTGAAGGTCCTGCGAAGTGAAGTCCACTTCGGACAGGGGAACAAACTGCACGGGGCCCAGTTTCTTCAAATCCTTCTCGAAGCCGGAGAGAGCGCCGACCAGAACTATGAGGCTGCGGTCGGGAACAAGCCGCTGGCGGGCGGCCTTCCAAACCACCTCAGGGGTGAGGGCACGGATTTTTTCAGGAAAACGGTTCCAATAGTCGAGCGGGAGGTTATAAACCAGCAGTTCCAGGGTGTGGCTGGCGATGCCATCGGAGGTTTCAAAATCCAAGGCGAGATGGCCAATCAGGTACCCCTGAGCGGTTTCAAGTTCCTGGGGGGTGATGGGGTGATCGTGCATACGCTTGATTTGTTCGAGAGCCAGATAAACGCTTTTCATGGTCTCGGGAGTGCGCGTAAAGGTCTTAGCCAGCCAAACACCCGCAGTCCGATATGACAGGAGCTGGCTGGAAGCCCCATAGGTCAGACCCTGATGGCTGCGGAGGGCTTTGAAAAGCCGATTTTCGGAGGGTCCGCCCAGAATCTGGTCGGCGACGCTCAGCGCCACATATTCGGGGTCTCTTCGCGGCACCCCAAGGTTGCCGATACGGATTTCTGTCTGAACCGCATCCGGCTTGTCGATGGCGAGAATCCTATGGGATTCCGCTACCGGTGAGGCAGCCGGTACGAGGCGCGTTGTCCGGTTCGCCCATGCGCCAAAGCGCTTTTCCGCGCGCTCGAATGCTTCCTCGGTCTTAATATCTCCGACAATGGCAAGAACTGCATTCGAGGGTTGATAATAGCTGTTATAGAAGGCTCGGAGGTCAGACGGGGTTATGCGGCGCACGGAGGCAATCGTTCCGTCCTCGGGGTGGCCGTAAGCGGTCCCCAAAAAGGCGAGGCGCCTCAAGGCTGCATCGGCAACATAGTCGGGATCGTCGCGAACCACCTCGAGACCCGAAAGGGTCTGCTTGCGCTTGCGCTCCACTTCCGCAGGCGCGAAGCTGGGATGCATCGCCATATCCGCGACAAGATCAAAAGCCAGCTCCTCATGGTCGTTGAGAACGCTCAGGCTAAGATACGATTCATCCCAGCCGGCCCCCGTGTCCACTAGCCCTCCGATGGAGTCAATGGCCTCGGAGATTTGGCTGGCGTTGCGGGTCGAAGTTCCCTCGGTCAGCAAGGCGCTCACCAGTTGAGCTGTGCCAGGCAACGTCGCGGGATCCGATTCGGCGCCGGATTTTACCACCAGCCGCAATGTCAGGAGTGGAAGCGCGTGCCGCTCGATGGCCACCACTTTCAAACCATTGGGAAGAACGCGCAAGGCAGGCGCAGGAAGCACCAGGGGCTTGGCAGGCAGCGCCGCTGGCGGCAAGTCGCCAGCCCAGGAGAAAACAGCCAGAAATAGAGCCACCAGACAGAAGAAGTGTGTCTTTGAAGCGCAGCAGCTTGCTGCCGCTTTAGTGTCATTCCGAGCGCAGATTTCATGATCCTTCGGGTCACCACTCTGCATGAAAATGCGCGAAGCGCCTTGGAGTGCGGCAGCGAAGCTGCCGCCTTGAGTTCCGAGCGAAAGGCGGTAGCTGTCCGTCGGCTGACGGATACCGCATTCCAAGGTGCCTTCGGCACAACCATTTTCATGGCAGCGAGGAATCTCGCTTTGAATCGTTCTGCCACCTCTCCCGCCGCTCCGCCTCGGGTTCCGACCCACTTCAGGGCAGAGCGAGATTCCTCTTCCGTCAACTGACGGACTGACGGATCGGAATGACATCCTTCCAGGAAGGGTGCTGCTCATCGGCCTCCCACTCTTTGCTTGCCTATTTCCTTATCGTCCGTCGCACTCTTCGGGAACACTTCCACCAGAGTCATATTCTCCGCCACGAAATATTTCTGCGCCACGCGCTGGATATCCGCCGGGGTCACCGCCAGGAATCGGGCCAGTTCCGTGTTGACCAGGTTTGCATCCTTTAAAACCACCGCCGCATAGCCCAATTCTTCCCCTCGCGTTTGCACCGTCTGCCGGGTCAAGATGAAATCGCGCAGGATTTGGTTCTTGGCTTTCTCGAGTTCGTCATTGCTGACCGGTTGGGTTTTCAGCCGGGCCAGTTCCGCCTCGACTTCAGCTTCCCCTTCGCCTGGCGTGTGGCCCTGGTTCATGACCGCAAATACAAAGAAGAGATTGGGGTCTTCCGTGAAGTTGCCGTTGCTTTCCGCTTGCAGGGCGATCTGTTTGTCATAAACCAGCCGCCGATAGATGCGCGAGCTTTCGCCTTCCGAGAGGATGTTGGAGGCCAGCCGCAAGGGGTAAGCGTCGGGGGTGCCATCGGCCGGCATATGGTAACCCTCGACGAAGGCCGGAAGCGCCACGTTGAGAGAGAGTTTCACCACCCGCTTGGCAGTTTGGGGCGGCTCCTGTTGGATGTGGTTGGTCGGAAGGCGCGCCCCGCGTTCGAGAGGGCCGAAGTATTTTCGCACCATGGCTTCCGCCTCAAGCGGGTCAAGGTCGCCCACGATGACCAGGGTGGCGTTGTTGGGCACGTAATAGGTGTTGTAGAAGTCTCGAATATCGTCAACTTTGGCATTATCCATGTCATGCATACTGCCAATAGTCATGTGCTGGTAGGGATGCAGGGTGTAGGCGTGTTGATACAAAGTCTCCACTACGGTCCCGTAAGGCGGGTTATCAAACTTCAACCGCCTTTCTTCTTCCACCACTTGCCGTTCGTTGTTGAATACGGTTTCCGTGATGTCCAGGTGGCGCATCCGGTCGGCCTCCAGCCACAGCACCACGGGAAGCTGCGAGCTGGGTGTGGTTTCCCAGAAGACGGTGGAATCCTCCGTCGTGTAGGCATTGTCGATGCCGCCGGAACGAATGACGTAGTCGGAGAATTGCTCGGGCCCGATGTTGGTAGTTCCATCAAACATCAGGTGCTCGAACAGGTGAGCAAAACCGGTCCGCCCCGGGGCCTCGTTCTTCGAGCCTACATGGTACCAGACTTGAACGTTGACCACGGGCGACTGGTGGTCTTCCACCAGGCAGGCTTGAAGACCATTCGGAAGAGTCAGAGTGCGAATAGTCGTCTGCGGGAGAGTGACGGCTTCGCCAATTCCCGTAAGAAGCCAAAGAGCGACCGCGAAAACGACCGCGCCGGCTTGGCGCGCTGGATGAACGATGGTCGACAACCGGCTCCAATCCTCAAAGGACTTTCCCTGCAAACTCGTCATTTTACCATTGTTCCGAAAAAAGAGGCGGCGGATTCAGCGCCCTCAGACACCTGTTAACTACCTTTCTTCTCAAGAACATTCCCGCTTTGAACGACTAAGTCCTTTTTTTTCATATACATTCCGGCTTCGCCTCCCTCATTTTCCATAACGCCCCTTTGTTTTCATGGAGATTCCCGCATCGTTCCTGCAATTTCCAAGAATTGTTTTCCTGCTTAGTTTTGTACCCGCAGACTTCTTGTGTGCGGCGTGGCAATCCAATTGGCGGGCTCTTCGTACCATTTGGCACATACCCGGCGGGTTGGTGGGAGGGTATCAACATCCCTGTACGGTGTTCCCAGTCGCTGGGTGGCCACTTGCTTGACATGACATCAACTGACAATTCTAGCCTATAGAGTGTCCTTTGTCAAGGGACAGGAAGTCCGGGTCGCAATGCCATCTGCGAGGGATTAGAACTCCACCCCGAAGTCATGGGTCGGTTTTTGCGGAGGCGAGGAGCGCGCTGCCGGCTGAACGCGGCTGGCGTGGCCAAGTTGGAAGCGTACGTCCGAGGCGAGAAGCGAGGGATGAAATATCTTCCGGAGAACCCGTAAAGCTCCTCCCTGGGTTTCTCGTATCTGCTCGGCGCCGACGTTTGGCCGAGCGGCATCGGGCTAGCAGTTGGTGACCTAGCTCGCCACGCTGAGGTTCCCATCTGCTTCGAGGAACTTCCCCATCGCCCAACGAAGCCGTTGTCCCAGTTGAAATCAATGCCACTATCACAAGCCTTGTAGCGCCAAGTGAAATTGGTTAGCTCCGGAGCTCACTCGTAATACTTCTGCGCGATGGGATAGCGCCGTCCCATGCCGAAGGCCTTGGCGGTCACTTTGAGTGTGGGAGGGGCCTGCTGACGCTTGTATTCAGCGGCATTGACCTTGCGGATGGTCTGCCTTACCAAGGCGAGGTCGAAGTGATGCTTTTCGGCAATCTCGGGTGCGGACAGGGCCTCCTCGATGTAGTCCTTGAGGATGGCGTCCAAGACTGCATAAGGCGGGAGGCTGTCCTGGTCAGTCTGGTTGGGCCGCAATTCCGCCGAAGGGGGCTTTTCGAGGCAGGCTCGAGGGATGCGTTCGCCGTCGCGGTTCACATAGCGCGCTAGGTCGTAAACCATGATCTTGGGGACGTCGGCGATGGCGGCCAAACCCCCGGCCATGTCGCCGTAAAGGGTGCAGTAACCGGCGCCGAGTTCGGATTTGTTGCCGGTGCTGAGGACGAGTGAACCGAATTTATTGGACAGCGCCATGAGAATATTGCCACGAACTCGCGCCTGAATATTCTCTTCCGTCACGTCTCGGGGTAAACCTTCGAAGGCGGGGTCGAGCGCGGTGAGATAGCTTTCAAAGATGGGGGTGATGGGGATAATCCGGAAGTCGATATGCAAATTACGGGCCAGCGCTTCGGCATCCCGGATACTTCCCGGTGAGGAATAGGGGCCGGGCATGCCAACTCCGGTGACGTTCTCGGGGCCCAGGGCATCCGCCGCCAGCGTGGCGACCAACGAAGAGTCAATGCCACCGCTCAGGCCGACGATCACTTTTTGGAACCCGCACTTCACTACGTAGTCATGCACACCCAGCTTGAGGGCCTGATACACCGCTTCGGTTTCGCAAGCGGGAGCAGGGCGGATTTCAAGGTGACCGCCGGAGGTGTCGAAAATCACCAGGTCTTCCTCGAACGATCGTGCGCGCGCGCACAGTTCTCCCTTCGCGTTGAACGCCATACTGGAGCCGTCGAAGACCAGTTGATCGTTTCCTCCCACCTGATTCACGTAGACCACCGGAATGTGGCGCGTCTCCGCGATGGCCTTCAGCATCTCGTGACGCAATTGGGTTTTCTCCGTACTGTATGGAGAAGAGGCAATATTGAGCAGCAGATTGGCCCCGGCCTGAACAATCTCCTCGACCGGATCGCGGCTGTAGAGTTGTTTCTTCCAGAAATGCTTGTCGTTCCAGACATCTTCACAGATGGTGATTCCGAGCTTGAATCCATTGAGCTCTTGAATGTGGATGGATTGACCGGGCTCGAAATAACGCGACTCGTCAAAAACGTCGTAAAAAGGAAGCAAGATCTTCGCATAATCCAACACGACCCCACCGTCCTTAATTAGAGCCGCCGCGTCCGCCACGGCTTTGCCTTGCGCGGCGTGAGAGCGACGCACGTAGCCCACAAGCGCTGGGAGGGGCGGAAGCAACCCTGCCAATCGCTCCAGCTCGGTCTCGGACTTGCGTATGAAGCCCGGCCTCTCGACCAGATCCCGCGGCGGATATCCGCAGAGCGCCAGCTCCGGGAAGACCACTAAGTCCGCGCCGCGTTCCTGCGCGCGCTGGGCAAACTTCACGATGCGCTCGATGTTGCCGGCAAAATCTCCCACGGTGGGGTTGATTTGCGCAAGGGCAATTTTCATGGCTGCTTACTAGTCTACTTCATGGTTTCCGGGCGCCGCAAGGCGGACGGGAGGGATTTGTGATTGGTGATTGGCGATCTGTGGATTCCCGCTTTCGCGGGAATGACACCGCTGGTGTGCGACGCTGTGCACTCGACACTCGCCAAGCCCCTGCTTTGACGCAGCCGGGGCGAGTTTCGATTTTCGGTTTTCGGCGAATTTAGGCGCTGAAGGAACTTCCGCACCCGCAGGTGGTTTTCACATTCGGGTTGTCGAACTTAAAACCCGCACCCTCTAGGGTCTCGACGTAATCGATTTTGGTTCCGTTGATGTACATTAGGGAGGCCTGGTCAACAAACACCTTCAAGCCGTCGAACTCGTAAACCTTGTCCACCCCGTTGGTCTGGTTCTCGAAATTCATCTGGTACGAGAATCCGGAACAGCCGCCCCCCACCACCGCGACGCGCAAACCGGCAGGAGCAGGATTCTGTTGGCCCATGATTTCCTTCACCTTGCAAACGGCCTTGGGGGTAAGCTCAATCTTCATCGAAAACTCCTTATGCGAATTAATTTCAGTCTAACACCCTATTTATCTGATGAACCAACATAGCAGAGGGATGCACAGAAATCAAGCTTGGGCTGGAAAGCAAGGGTATTATTCAGTAACATAGAGGGTGCGCGGGTCGGAGAAACCACGACGGTCCTGGAGCTATGGGCCTTGGCTGACTCCTTGGCGAGAGGTAGGCTACAGTGAAGAAATATATGTTGGCGATGGTGTTGGTAGCAGCCACGGGCATTCTCGTCGAGAATGGGTGTGGAGGCTCCGGTGGCCGTGGAATCCCACCCATTGCCGTGACCCCGGGAACGTTGGCAGTTTTCGGCGGCGATGCCCCCCTATGCAGCGTGATTTCCTTTCGGGTGACTATCACCGGTCTGACGTTAACGCCGCAATCCGGCTCGAGCTCGGTTTCAGTTCTTCCGGGTGGGAATCCGCTCAGGGTGGATTTCTCCTCGCTGATGGATTTTGCCACCATGTTCAGCCTCTCGAACGTTCCCCCGGGAACTTACAACGCGCTGGGAATTACCCTTTCTAATCCGCAATTGACATACTTGGATACTTCCACCTCCCCTTCCGCTTTCAAGACGATCGCTCCCAGCATGACTTCCCTGTCGGTCAATCTCGGTTTTAGCCCCGCCTTGACTATCGCCAGCAACGGCACGGTCGCCCTTCAGCTCGACTTCAACCTCCTCAATTCCGTGGCGCTCGGTTCCAGCAATCAGTTCACCGTGACCCCGACCTTCACCGCCAACTTGGCCTCCCCCTCGGGAGCCAATGGCTTTGCTCAGTTTGATGATTTGAGCGGTCTCGTTCAAAGCGTGAATACCGGCTCTACGAACCCGTCATTTGTCGGCAGCTTTACTATCTCGCGCCCTAATGCGCCCACCTTGACTGTCAACGTTTCCAGCTCCACGACCTTCGCCGGCGTCCCCGGGCTGAGCGCCCTTGCTGCCGGGACCTTTGTGGAGATGGATGCCTTCCTTGACGCGAACGCGAACATCGTGGCAAACACCGTAGCCGCCGAGGCCCAAGAGGATCAGACGGGTGACGAAGCAGCGTTTACCGGACTGATAACCTCCGTCACGCCGCAGTCAGGCAAAGCCACTCAATTCACCCTGCTGGTGCAGGAAGAAAACCCCGATGTGAGTAGCCGTGTAGCGCTCTTCTCGCTTCTCACCGTAAGTATCGATCCATTGTCCACAACCTTCGGCCTCACCGCCCAGGCAGCCGATTTTGCGGACTTTTCTTATGGGCCCAGTAATCTTGCGGTGGGTCAGCGAGTGGTCGTTCACGGCACCCTGCCCAGCGGCACGGGCGTGGCGCAGAGTGCCACGGCGCGGGCGATATTCCTGCGTCTCCAGTCGATTCTGGGTAATCTCTCCACAAACCCCAGCACGCCGGTAGTGGTAGCCAACGATGGCGTGAGCGGAGGCTTCACCATGGTTCCCTGCTCGCCCCTGTTCCAGCCCGCTCAGATTACGGTCCTTGCTGCCCAGCAGACGGCCTTCGTCGGCATTTCGAATTTGTACAGCTTGAACAACCCGGGCGTCCACTTCCTGCTGGTCAAAGGTTTGCTCTTTTATAAACAAGATACTACTTCCTTTGGGGTCGAGAGTTGGACCGTGCCGGCTAATGTTCAGGTGGCAACACAGGTCCATCAGCTACCTTAGCAGCAGGCTGAATAACGTTTGTAAATGGTGTCATTCCGAGCGAAGACTCCATGATCCTGGGGACCTCCACCCTGCACGAAAATGCGCGAAGCGCCTTGGAGTGCGGTCCCGCCGTGCGGGACCGCCTGGAATTCCGAGCAAAAGGCGGTAGCTGTCCGTCGGCTGACGGATACCGCACTCCAAGATGCCTTCGGGACAGCCATTTTCATAGCAGCGAGGAATCTCGCTCTGGTTCGGGCGCAGAGGAGACGGCAAGCACAGCGAGATTCCTCTTCCGTCAACTGACGGACTGACGGATCGGAATGACAGCTTGGACAGGTTTTTCAGCATCCAATAAGGGACGGTGCCGGGAGGATCGGACTGCAGACTTTGGTTCCCCCTATGTCAGATTTGAGTGCTGCAAAGCTGAGGGCGCTGATTGGCGCTGTGTTGGCGATCTGGTCGGTTGTCTTCGTTCCCGGGCTGCTTTGCGCCCAACAGGCTGGCCGTGCCGGCATGGCCAGCTTTCCAGCCGATACCCAGCAGGTAGCCTACTCGAATTTCGCGCAACTGCGTTCTTCACCCGATTACCCTCAAATTCGTCAGCATGTCCTTTACCGGCAGTTTCGCGGATTTCAGGAATTCCTCCGCTCCCTCGGCGTCGATCCTGAAAAAGACGTTGATGAGGTGATGCTCGGATGGCGGGGTGAGTCCCTGGGCGGCCCTGGGGGTTACGGCCTTGCGACGGGCCGTTTTGAACCTGACAAGGTGCGGGTGTTGGTCACACAAGATCGCTTGCCGGTCCAATCGCACGCTGGCCATGACCTCTTTGCCTTTGGTTCGGGCGCCGACCCGGCGGACATCTTCTTTACTTTCCTCGACTCCTCGCTGGCGGCCTTCGGCCGTTTGCACGACTTGAAAGCCCTCCTCGACGTCACGGAAGGCTCAGCCAACGCCCTGGAGACAAACGAGACCTTCCGAGGCTACGAAGCCGAACTCGAAGAGACGTCGCCTCAGTGGGGAATCCTTACGGGGAAAGCTGCCGCGAATGTGGCTGCGCCGTGGCTGTCGGGAGGAAAGAAAAGCACCGTTGATATGACCGCCTTCATGGAGCCGGTCCAGGCTGTCCTTTATCGCGTGGATTGGGACGGCGGTTTCACCGTGCACATCAGCGTGGTCTGCAAAACGCCGGAGAGTGCCGCGGGACTGTTCAAGCTTCTAAACATTCTCAAGGCGGCGCTTGTGTTTTCGGCCGCGGGAGGCGGGTCTGGCTCTCCTTCCCTGCTTCAAAACCTGGACGCGCGCCAGGACGGGTCGCGCCTCGAGCTGAGCACATCGGGTCCTGCGGACGCGCTCGACCAAGTGTTGAAGGTTGGGGAATGAATTTAATTGATTCATTGACTGACTGATTCATTGAATCATTGACGGGGTAGAGGACGGGCTTTGAATGGATCAATGGTTCAATGAGTCAATGAATTAATTTGTTCAAGAGGACGTAAAAGGTTTCAGTTCCTTCTCGAAATCCGCCTTGGTAATTACCTCGCCGTCGTTCAGACGATTCAGCAGCTTTTCGATGGTTTCTTTTGCCTGGTCCTTTCGGTACGCCCGGATGAAGCCATCAAAGAAATGCTCTCCCGCCATGGCGCGGTTGATTTCCGCCTCCTTGTTGTGATCCTGCAACTCCGTAAAATAGACGACGCGGTATTTACCGGAGTACGTGGCCTCCTTGTAGACCTCGAACATGATCTTGTCAGATTCGAATGGCATCGCACCCTCACAAAGAGTGGCTAGTGGTCAGTGGTTAGTATCACAATGCGCCTGCACGACGTTTGGCAATGAGTATCTCTTTCAACAAGCGGCTGACGTTACGAGCGCGGTCACGCTTCGGACCCGGCGGCGCGGGCCCGAGCTTCGAATAGAGCTGTGAGTACACTTCCCACGAGGTTGGTCGGGACTCACTGGCACGATTCCTCCACGCGTCGCGCAAGGCGTCCTTAATTACCGCCGACTTCGTGCGCTTCTGCCGCCGTGTCAAGTCGCGAAGAATCCGCTCGGTCTCAGCATCCAGCCGGACTGTAACTGTCTCCCCCATGTCCTACTGTAGGCCCCTCTCGGTCAGCTCGCGGTTGGCCTCGCAAACAAGCCGGACGGCTTCCTGAAGATTTTCACGGGCCTCTTCCAGCGTCTTGCCTTGGGTATTGGCACCCGGTAGTTCTTCAACCCAGCCGATATAACTTTCCGGCACTTGCTTGAAAACGGCCGTCAGCTCCATGTTCCCTCCCCTTTATTGTACTCACAATCGTAACATGCGGCGCTTGGTGAGACAATTAAACGCCATCAGGTAGCGAATCCTGGCCCAGTCATAATCTTGACGTATTACGTGACGCGTAGTACCCTTATGGAGTGATCAAGAGTTTTCGCTCGCAGGAGACCGAGGAGCTCTTTCACTATCATTACACCAAGCGATTCCGCTCCTTCGAGCGGGTGGCGTTGCGCAAACTGCTCCAGCTTCATGCGGCCACGGACTTAAGGGTTTTAGCTTTCCCGCCCGGGAACCACTTGGAGGCATTGCGGGGGGACCGGGAAGGGCAACACGCCATTCGCGTCAATGACCGGTGGCGGATTTGCCTCGTTTGGCGCGAGGGTCATGCCTACGAAGTGGAGATTGTGGATTACCACTAAGGAGAAGGGACGATGAGCAACTCGAAGACTCTAATGGCGCCCGTCCATCCGGGCGAGATCCTGCGGGAGGATTTCATGAAGCCGCTCGGCCTCTCGATCAACAAGCTGGCACTCGATCTTCACGTCCCCGCGACCCGTATCCACGAAATCGTCCACGAGCGGCGCCGCATCACTGCCGACTCCGCCCTGCGCCTGGCACGCTACTTCAACACCAATCCCGAGTTCTGGCTCAACCTGCAAAACTTCTTCGACCTGGAGGTCGAAAGACGCTCAGGGGCGCAAGCTGGAATCGAGCGCCAAGTACATCCCGCCTACGGGACCGGCTCCTGACAGCCTGCTGAAAAGCGTTCCAAACATGTCGACCTGAGTGCCCATGGCCTTGTAGCCCACCCAAGGAGATGAGAATCGCCCGCCTTGTCACCCCCGCGTAAGCGGGGGTCCAGTTCAGGCCACATCGAAGTGGATTCCCGCTTTCGCGGGAATGACCCGCGTGGTTGGATTTTCAGGAGAGGGCCAATGGAAAAAGTAGACTGCGCGAAGACCCTCCTTTTGTGTGTGCCGAACGGGATTGCTCGTCGGCCGCCGAGGCGGATACGCGTCCTAATTTCCTACTTCGAGCTTCCTGCCTCCGTCTTCAAGTCGCGCAACAGCCGTTGGAAGGCTTGCTGGTAAGCGTCGTGGTCTTTCCGTGGAAGAAGTTGCTGAATTCCTCCAGGAATTCTCAAAAACCTACTTGGACGGCAGTCGGACAATCTCCCGGCGAAGTTCGATCACAGTCACGGGGCAGTCGGGCCAATCGTTCTCCCAGCACACTATGTAGTCGCACTGCGAGGCGTCATGTCCGTGCTCACAGAAGTTGGACGCTAAGAACTCAAACTCTATTCTCGCCCCTGCCCAGAGATTCCTTTTCCGGTCCAATTTGCGCTTCCCTTCACAGTCTGGAAAGGCATTCTGAATCGCCTCTACTGTGAAACCCAATTCACGACTCACCATTCCGAAAAGGTACACGACACCCTGCTCGTTCGTAGGTGCGTGACGAAGGCCGCGAAAGTCGATCGGCTCACCCTAGACCCGCGAGGGCCGTCTTCCCGAAGTCAAAGGTCCGACGGCTGTGCGCTCGCCTTCTTTTCCGGCCTGAGACGCTCGCAGGAGGGTGGATTGCCCAACCTTGGCTGGGGTTTCTGGCTGAACAAAACCGCCCGTCGGGTGTCCGGCCTTCCACTTTCTGTATTGGACTAACACTTCATCCCACTTGCCGAATCTGTGGCGAAGGGGTTTGGTTGAGTAGGCCCCTTCAGCGCTGTACTCATTAAGGGTGGGCTCGCGGCCTACCTGTTGCTCTACTTTGGACAGAGAGGCAAAGAGGTCGTCTTCTGAGAGAGTGGGTCCGCGATTTCGAAGATGTTCTGCGGGATCGAGCACTCTCAGACCAGCGGCCTCCAGCGCTCGACCGAGCGAAGCGAAGTGGTAGTTGACAACGGACGAGGGCAAGACGGCACCCACCTCCTTCTTACTGAGGGTGTCCTTGCCGAGGCTGCGCGCAAGGTTCTGCAAGGTTTCGATAATGTCGCCGCGCGTGTGTTTTCTACGCCCCAAAGCCTGTCATCCCCCCCTCGTTAGTCTATCAACGTCAATCCTTAATAGCACTACGATTGCCGGCGGGTCAAGCCGATGCAACATCTCCACCCCTTGCTCAAGAATCTTGGGGTGTTCTGGCTTGGCCATGGATTGAACCTCCCTGCTTGGAGTTGAAGGGAATATTCGCACGGGGAGCGCGGATTGTAAACGGGTTCTGTCAAGGATTGACTTCCGAATTACGTAGCGCTGGAGAATGGGGTGCCGGCCCTTTAGTGTAACGCGGCTCTGTCCGTTGCGAACGGCGCGGGTGGCAGACCCGCGCCGATGCGCAAGAGACGTCATCCCCGCGCCATTCCGGATGCCCGCCCTGCGCGCGAAAGCGAGTTTTGCCGCCGGTTTCCAGACAAGTGAAAGGCGACAACACAGTCATTCCCGCGAAAGCGGGAATCCAGCTTCTTGCAGACTGACCTGGACCCCCGCTTGCGAGGGGGTGACGATGCATGGCACAGTGAGGAAATGCTCGTCGGGCTGCGGCGAAGCCTTGTCAGGAATCCTGAGGAGAATTAGAGATGAGAGAGCCGGCCGTCGAGACTCCCTGGAAACTATTCCTCCCGCCGAATCGCATTGACACCCACGGGCGTCTCGATTTCATAAGGTGCGGGAGGCGGCGCTACCACGGGCAAGGTATTGAGTTCGGCGCGGAGCTTGGCTTCGAATTCTCGCAGCTTGGCATCGATCTCGGCCTGCTTTTGCCTGCGCCGGACCATGTCTTCGCGATAGCGCTTGAGGAAGTAGCTGATAGTCTCGACGCGAATCTTGATCGAGCCTGTGGGCTTGTTTTCGTCGATATCCTTGAAGGAGAAGTAAGGCGTACCGGATTTCGTCACGGTTTCCTCGACCGCGGTATAGATCGGGGCGTCGTGGCCGCACTTGAAGCTGGAAAGCTCGAGGGCCACCAGGTTGGGATGACGCGCCGTGTACTTGGCCGCCCAGATCTTTTGCGAGGTGTTTTCACTATAGCTGTTCTTCCACACGTCGCGAATGTCCATGGGATGCTTGATGATTCCCGCCTTCATATCTTCTTCGAAAAGCGGAGAGATGATGTCCTCGTCAATGGGCAGCGATTGCAGAGTCAGGACGGGGTAACCAATTTTCTGGAATTCCTCGAGGATTTCATGATTGATCCCCGGATCATTGTGGTAGGGGCGGCCGAGCAGCACAATGCCAATCCGGTCCTCAGCTTCCAACTTTTTCAGGACTTCCCTTCCCTGGGCACGCAGGATCTTGTTCATGAAATCTTCTTGAGCCTTTAGGCCAGCATGAACTGCGCGCAGGTTTTCTTCCCACGACAGTCCCAAGATGTCGGCAAACTGATTGTAGAGCTGCTTTGTCAAAAGGGCCGGGTTGCCAGGATTCACAAAGGTATCCAGGAAAAGGATATTGTTTTCCTTGAAAATATCCCCTTCCTTGACGAACGCCGCTTTGACAGCTTCGGGGGTCGAAGCCACTGTTGGGCAGGAACGATGAGCCTGGGCGAACTGGAGGTCGCTGGGGAGGTCGTCAATCATGGGGCAGAAGATAATGTCCAGCGGCTTTTTCTTGTGCTGAACATAGAGCAGGTTGTGGACGTGCGGGATGCCGACCTTGGAAGGGAAGCAAGGGTCAATCGCGCCGCGCTTGGCCCCTTCCTTGTAGAGGCCTTCGTTGGTGTAATCGGAATAAACGAGGTTTTCCTGGGGAATGCCCAGCGCCTCGAAGTAGGCGCTGAAGATGGGATTCACGGAGTACATATTGAGAATGCGCGGAATGCCGATGCGAAGGTCCTTGCGCTTTTTCATCAGCTCAAGGCGCTTCTTCTGCTTGGGAGTGATGGTAATCTTGGGCAGCGGATCGGCAACCGACGCCGGCGCGTATGACTTGAAAGCAGCTTTGGCACCCACTTCCGCCAGGTTGGGGTTGTCCTTCTTGGCGGCATCGAGACCTTTCTTGATCTCCCGCATGTCGTTAACGTCTTCCACCAGGCCCTTCTCGCAGCTATTCCCGACGATCAGGCGCTTCACTCCGGGAAGGATGGGAATCTTTGATTTCTTCCAGGACTCGTCAGCACTGGCGATTTGTACGTCGATGAAGGTTCGCATGCACTTGTTCTTGCAGAAGTAGCAGCGGGTGTTCTCATTGCGATGGGTGACGTAGGAGATTTTTTCAACCGCCTCGAAGCCGATAAAGCTCGTCCGGTGCCCCAGTTGGTAGAGCCGGCGCGCCTCGATGGCCGCCCCGATGGCCCCTGCTTCGCCACAATGTTGGTGCACAATGACATTGGGCTTCTGCCCCTTGTCCTTGAAGCGCGATTCGATGAAATCTACTTGCGCCTTGACAACCGCCAGGTTGTGCTGCGTGCCCCCCTGCAAGATGAAGGTCTTCCCCAGCGAGGCCAGGTTAGGGATCTGGGATACGTAGAGCCAGATATTCTTGGGCAGGACATTGGCCAGCCCAGCCATAATCTCTTCCGGCTTCCATCCCTGACGTTGGAAGTCCACGATATCCGACTGCATGAAGACCGCGCAACCATACCCAAACATCGGCATGGCTTTGGCGCTGAACGCCAGGTCGGCATATTGCGTCACCTCGTGACCAAAACCCACACAAGTGGATTGGAGGAAATAGCCATTGCCGGCCGAGCACTGGGTGTTCAGCTTGAAGTCTTTGACCCGACCATCCTGCAAGATGATGAGCTTGATGTCCTGCCCGCCCACGTCGCAGATCACGTCGGCATCCGGGTAGAAGTGCAAGGCCGCCTGAGTGTGCGCCACGGTTTCCACCAGGGCCACATCGGCGTTCAAGACGTCTTTGAGGATGTCCTTGGCGTACCCAGTGCTGCCCACGCCCAGCAGTTCCAGTCCAGCGCCTTGCGATTCGACCTGCTGCCGCAAGTTGGCGAACATCTCCATGGTGTCTTCCAGCGGATTGCCTTTCGAAAGCTGGTAGCACTTCACCATCACGTCGCCGTCTTCGCTGACCAGGACGGCCTTGGTGGAGGTCGAACCGCCATCGATCCCCATGAAGGCGCGGACCTGCTCGCCGGGCTGGAAGCGGCGCGGCGAAAACTTTTTGGGCTTGTACCGGTCTTTGAATGCGGCCAGCTCATCCTCAGTTTTATAAAGGCCCGAGCCGCCTTTCTTCTTTTTCTCTTCCGTGCGTCCGACATTGATGTACCATTCGAGCTTCTCGCAGCCCGTGTAAACGCCGATGTGAGCGTCTTCGTCCAAGGCGAAGCGGACGCAGCCGAGGGCGGCAAAGTACTGCGCGTTCTTCGGAACCTGAATCAGGTCTTTGGGGTCCTTGTCAGGCGGCAGAGGGAAGTTGCGCTCCTCCCAAACTTTCGGGATATTGAACTTCCAGCAGTCCTGCATTCCCTTGATGTAGGTATTCGGTCCGCCCAGCAACAGAACCACCGGGCGCAGGGTGTTGCCGCGCGTGAGCACTGAAAGATTCTGTTGGATGATGGCTTCGAATAGCGAAGCCATCAACTCGTTGGGTGGCACACCGCTCTTTTGCAGCCCGTTGACGTCCGTCTCCGCGAAAACTCCGCATTTTCCCGCCACAGGATGCAGCTTCAAACCGCAGTAGCCCATGTTGCAGAGCTGTTCGGACGGAATTCTCAGCTTGGCGTTGATCTTGTCAATCACGGCGCCCGTGCCGCCCGCGCACTTGTCATTCATGGAGGGAATTTTCTTCTTGCGGCCGGTCTCCGGATCTTCCTTGAAGATGATGATCTTGGCGTCCTGCCCGCCCAATTCGATTACCGAGCCACATTCGGGATAAAGGTGCTCGACGGCAAGGGAAACCGCATTCACTTCCTGCACGAATTTGGCCCCGATGTGCTGGCCCACCGTGCTGCCGCCAGTCCCGGTCACGAACATCCGGGTTTCACCAGCCTTGACTCCGGCTTCGGCCTCCATCCGCTTCAGGAACTCCAGACACTTTTCCGGTTGCTTCGTGTCGTGGCGCTGGTAATCACTCCAGATGATCTGATCGGCGGAGGCGTCCACCACAACGGACTTTACCGTGGTCGAGCCAACGTCCAAGCCGACCACCAAGTTCTTGGGATTAACTTGATCCATTTTGCACCTTTGAGGTCAAAATTCACCACAGAGGGCACAGAGAACACAGAGAAAAGTGCCAAGCTCTTCTCTGCGAACTCCGTGACCTCTGTGGTAGATATCTTTTCAGAAGAGCCGCAAACCTCAAAAGCGGAGGTCTGCGCTAACCACTAAACCGCGACCGTCGCACGTTGCTCGGCTTTCATGCGCGCAGCGGCGTGGAACACGAAGTTTGCCGCCACCCCCACCACACCTTTCCTGTGCCCATATTTGTACATGGGTCGCTGCATCTCGGGATGCTCGGCCACGAAAGCCTTCAGGTCCTCGAGGGCGACTCCGCTCTCCTCGAGCACTCTCTTGATTTCGTTCTTGGCTCGCACCTTGGCTTCGCCCAGCGCCATCTGGACGCGGCTGTGGGCGTTCACGTCGCCTTCGCCGGAAGTTTCAATGGGAATGAAGATCATATCCTTGTAGGTGGAGACAACCGCTGACTGCGCGCCGTCCGATTGGGTGGAGGGCATGCAACCGAAAGGCTTCAAGCTGAGCACCATGTGGCAGAGGTCTTTGTTGGAGTAGTAAATGTTCTTGGCAACTTCCAGGTGCCCTTCGCCTCCACCGGCGCGAGAGTTGTAGAAGGGGTGGCCGAGGCGCTGGAGCTCATATTGGTCGGTCAAGTGGTGCGCAACGCCGCCCAGGGCATCGATCAGCCGGTGGTACTCACGCTTGAATATGACTTCCGCCGCTGTCAGCTTAGCGAGTTTCTGCTGTGAGGTCAGGCGGCTGCCAAAAACTCTCGCCAGATTCCACTTCGAGACACCCTGCTGAATCAAATCCAGTCCTCGCTCGTCCTTAGTCTGCTGTTTGGCCTGGTGAATCATGTACATGATCCAGGTCCCGATGGGTTCCACGAGGACCTGCGCGCCTTCCTTCTCCAGGAACTTGAACATATTGAAGTTCCCATCGCCTTCGGTGGTCTGGGCCCAGAATTCACCCGTAACCTTTACCAGAGGTTTCACGCGAGTGCGATCCACCGGGATGGCGTTGAAGCGCTCCCGCACCTCGTTGAGTGCGGCAGTGTAATCATCGCCATAGAGTTGGTTCAGGAACTTGCCCACGTATTCCGCCGTGCCTGCGAACCCGGTTTTGCCCAGCAGTGAGGCGAGTTTACCCTCCAGCGTCCACGGTTGTTTCTTGCGCAAGACCTCGTGGAGCATATCCATGCACTCACCGAGCACGCGGTCGGTTTCACCCGGGTTCACTTCGTAAGGGCGGATCTGATAGGCAACGTCATTGATGATGTCGCCCATATTCATGGCATTCAGAATCCCCAGGAAGAAGTCGAGGTTCATTTCCAGCCCAGCTTCGGCTTCCGCCTGGTTCAGGCCCCCACTCTGCTGGAAGAGCAGCACTCGGAACCCATCGAAACCGGAATTCCGCAGGGCCAGCCGGTACTCGGCCTCGTACATCCCAAAGCGGCATGGCCCGCAGGCGCCCGCCGTGAAAAAAACATAGCGGTCGATGATTTCCTGCTTGCTCATGCCCTTCTCTTCCAGGCTTTGGACGTATTCAACAAGATTGCCAACGGTGAAGTAAGTCGGGTTACATTGGCCGTTGTTTCCGTACTCCTTGCCGAGTTGGAAAGCCTTCTTGTTGGGAACGGGCATAGCTTCGCATCTGTAACCGAGGCTTTCCAATGTCCCGTGAATAAGCTTTTCGTGCTTCCAGGTGAGACCACCGAAAAGTATCGTGGTCCGGTCACGTTGGGACTTTGTGAAGAGGTTCTCGATGGGCTTGTGAAAGTGCTGGGGCGCGCGCTTCTCGAGGCCTGCTTCCTTTTCCAATCGCCGGCGCTCGTCCATGAGGCGCTGGCGGATTAACTTCTCTCTTGGGGAAATTTGAATCATCCCCCCACTGATCGTCGGAACTTCATTGAAAGGACTAATGCTCATTCATCACCTCGTTTCAGGTTCCCTAGGTATGAGTCAGCAAACTCACAGTCGCTGGGTGGAATGGGAGAGAAAGGCCCAGCGAGCGAGAATTCGGCACGGTGAAACCCCGGCCAGGATATTGATTTCAGTTCAGCCCTGCGCTGTGACCGCGCATTTCTCCGATTGACACCTGCCATTTTGGGCTCGTCCGCCTGCCTTGTAAACTGACTTCCGTCAAATGGCTGGTTTTTAGACTTCAACTGGACGCCGGGAGAGTTGAGCGGGAAAGATTCGAATCACAACCGCATTGGAATGATGCCACAAGGCGATCAGCCGCCCGTGACACAAGTGGCGACTTTCCGCAGCTTTTCATGCCGGCGGCGGAGAAGTTCGTCGGGGGACAGTTTCTCGAGATCTTGGAGGCATGACCTCAGCACGGGCCTCAATATGTCGGCGGCCAGTTGGTGACTGTTGTGTGCGCCGCCCGGAGGCTCCGGCACCAGGCGGTCCACGATTTCGAGCCGAAGCATATCTTCGGCGGTCAGCTTGAGGACGCGGGCGGCTTCTTGCTTATGATCCCAGTCCCGCCAGAGGATCGATGAACAACTTTCCGGGGCAATCACCGAATAGACGGCGTTTTCGAGCATGAGGACTTCATCGCCCACCGCGACAGCGAGGGCTCCGCCGCTACCGCCCTCGCCGTGAATTACCACCACGATGGGGACACGTTGCTTGGGTATCTCCTTCAAGTTATAGGCAATGGCCTCGGCCTGTCCACGTTCCTCGGCCCCGATTCCGGGATAGGCCCCCGGAGTATCCACGAAGGTTATGATGGGTAAGCCGAACTTAGCCGCGGTTCGCATCAGGCGTAGCGCCTTGCGGTAGCCTTCCGGGTTGGTCATGCCGAAGTTGCGGAGCAGTTTCTGTTTGGTGTCGCGGCCTTTCTGATGGCCGATGACCATCACCGACCTTCCCTCGAACTTGGCCAGCCCGCCTATTAACGCCTGGTCATCTCCATACCGCCTGTCGCCGTGCAGCTCGGTAAATTCCGTGAATAGCATCTGGACGTAGTCCAAGGTGTAAGGCCGTTGAGGGTGACGGGCCAGCAACACGCGATCCCAGGGATCGTTTGCTGTGCCGGCGACCCTGTCCCGAAGGGCTGCCAACTGCTGGCGGAGGCGTTCGATTTCCTCGTGCGTGACTTCTGAGTCGGAGGCCTGTTCCAGCTCCGCTATCTGCTTCTCGATTTCGCGCACCACAGCAAGTTGTATGTCAGGGTTTGCCATCAGCTACTCCTGCTTCTCGACCACGATGGCGGACTCCCCACAGAGGGCCCGCAACCGGCCAATTAATTCCTCATCCGTTTTCACCGCAGGCGGGCGGCTGACGCGAAGGGTAGCTACGAAATCTCCAGGGCGCCTGAGTTCCAGGACGACGGAATTGTTGCCCGGGTGGGCCGACAGCAAATCAGCCAGTTCTGCGGCAAGGCTTTCGCCGGCCTGGGCAAGGTCAACTCGAATCCGCAGCCGGGACTTACCGCCGTTCACCGCCGCCTCGAGCGGCCGCGCTTCACTCACCACCACCTTGGTGCGCTGGTTTTCTTCATGGCGCACTCGGCCCTTAATGAGGAGGGCCGCCTCGCGTTTCAGAACGCCTTGAAGTTGCTGGTAGGCTTGCGGGAAAACCAGCAACTCGACCGATCCTCGGTTGTCCTCCAGTGTGCCGCTGCCCCAAAGGTCGCCTTTCTTGCTGGGCCGAACACGCAAGCCGGTCAGAATTCCGGCCAAAGTCACTGGCGACTCGTGAGCCAGTGTCTCCAGGGAAGAAGTATCATGACGCGTCATCGTGGCCAGCCGTCCCATGTACTTTTCGAGAGGGTGTCCGGTGACGTAGAACCCCAAAACCTCTTTTTCGCCCGCCAGCCGCTCCGCTTCTGTCCAATCCGGCACGTCGGGCAAATCCAAAGCTGGAGATGGGGCTTGGTCGACTTCCCCCATGAACAAACCGTGCTGGCCGCTCGAAGCTTCGCGCTGCCGCTTCTGGCCAAGATCCATCACACGGTCCAGCACAGCCATGTGCTGGGAGCGGCGCACGCCCAGCGAATCCAAGGCCCCGGCCTTGATGAGGCTCTCGATAACACGCTTGTTCAACAGGCGCAAGTCCACATTTTCGCAGAATTGCAGCAGCGTATCAAAGCGCCCGAGTTTGCGTCGCGCCGCAAGCACCGATTCGATGGCTGCTTCCCCAACGTTCTTGATTGCCGTGAGCCCGAACCGGATGCTGCTCCCTGCCGGGGTAAAGGTCAGATCGCTCGAATTGACATCGGGAGGAAGGATGGGGATGTTCATGTCGCGGCATTCATTCAGGTATTTCGTCAACTTGTCCTGATTCCCGATTTCTGAGGAGAGGAGCGCCGACATGAACTCGACAGGGTAATGCGTCTTAAGGTAGGCAGTCTGATAGGCCACCAAAGCGTAGGCAGCCGAGTGCGATTTATTGAAGCCATATCCGGCGAACTGTTCGACCAGTTCCCAGAGCCTCTCGGCCTTGGCGGTGGGAACATTGTTTTTCTTCGCGCCCGCCAGGAATTTCTCGCGATTCGCCACCATTTCCTCGTGCTTCTTCTTCCCCATGGCGCGGCGAACCACGTCGGCTTCGCCGAGAGTGAATCCGGCCACACTGTTGAAGATCTGGATGACCTGCTCCTGATAGACAATCACACCGTGTGTTTCTTCGAGAATCTCCTTCAGTTGGGGGAGATCGTAAGTAACGCGCTTCTTGCCGGTCTTGCGAGCAATGTAGTCATCAATCATGCCACCCTGGATTGGGCCGGGCCGGTAAAGCGCGTTCAACGCGGTAAGGTCCGCCAAGCGACTGGGCTTGACACGTTGCAGAATGTCGGTCATGCCCCGACTTTCAAACTGGAAGATTCCTGCCGTGAGCCCTTTGCCCAACAAGGCATAGCTTGCTTCATCGTTGAGAGGCAGGTTATCCAGGTCCAGTTTCTCTCCCCGCGTTGCTTCTATCAGCTTCACGCAATCGTCGATGACGGTGAGCGTGGTAAGACCCAGAAAATCCATTTTGAGCAGGCCAATTTTTTCCAGGTCGTCCATGGCATACTGCGTAGTGATTTCATCCTTGCTGCTTTTGTAAAGCGGAACGATCTCTTGCAAGGGCTGGGGCGAGATAACGACCCCTGCGGCGTGAGTGGAGGCGTGGCGCACCAGACCCTCCAGGTGGCCTGCCACTTGCAGCAAGTCCGCCACGCGTGGATCGTCTTCCTTCAGTTGGCGGAGTTCAGGGGTCTGCTTGATCGCGTCCGCGAGGGTAATATTCAGCGTATTTGGAACCAGCTTGGCGATCTTGTCGACTTCGGCAAAGGGGATGTCCAGAGCCCTTCCGGCGTCGCGAATCACCGCTTTCGCACCCATGGTTCCGAAGGTGATGATCTGGCTGACGTTCTCACGTCCGTATTTTTCCGTCACGTAATTAATGACTTCGCCACGCCGCCGCATGCAGAAGTCGATGTCGATGTCCGGGAAGGAAATCCGTTCGGGATTGAGAAAGCGCTCGAAGAGCAGGCCGTGCTGGAGGGGATCGATGTCGGTGATGTGCAAGGAGTAAGCCACCAGGCTTCCGGCTGCCGAACCGCGTCCGGGACCGACGGGAATGCATTTGTCCCGCGCATGCCGGATGAAATCCCAGACGATGAGGAAGTAGCCGGCAAAGCGCATTTGCTTGACCAGTTCGATCTCCCGCTCCAGCCTTTCTTCATAGGCCTCCAGCGGGTAACGCAGTTTACCCTCGGCGGCCCATCGCTCCAGCCTTGCGCGCCGCAGGGCAAATCCTTCGCGCGTTACCTTTTCAAAAAAGCTGTCGAGCGTTTCGCCGGCGGGGACCTCGAACGGCGGAAAGACGTGCTGTTTTTGTTCCAGGTGTACGTTACAGCGCTCGGCAATTTCCAGGGTGCGTGAGAGCGCTTCCGGCGCCTCCCCGAAGACCGCCTGCATCTCCTCGAAAGATTTGAAGTAGAACTGGTCGGTGGCGAACTTCATGCGGTTCGCATCGCTGAGGGTTTTCCCCGTCTGAATGCACACGAGCACGTCTTGAGCGCGCGCATCCGCCTGGCTGAGGTAATGACAATCGTTGGTGGCCACAAGGGGGATGCCGGTCTCGCGTGCTAAGCGAACCAAGTGGGGATTAATGCGCTTCTCATCCAGAAGTTCCTGGTCCTGGATTTCAAGATAGAAATTGCCCTTGCCGAAGATGTCGCGAAGATCGTACGCAGCCTGGCGCGCCGCTTCGAGTTTGTCGGCGGTGAGGGCCACTGGGACTTCCCCGCGCAAACAACCCGACAGGCCGATCAAGCCGTCGGCGTGGCGCGCCAGCAAACTCTTATCGATTCGGGGCTTGTAATAGTAACCTTCCAGGAAGGCCGAAGAGGCCAGCTTGAGAAGGTTGCGGTAACCCCGTTCGTTTTCGCACAGCAGAACCAGATGGTAGGGGCGGTCAGCATCCGGCAAGCGGTCAAAGCGGCTCGTGCTCGCCACATAAACTTCGCAGCCCAGAATGGGCTTTAGCCCCCGCTTCAGCGCCGCTTCGTAGAACTTCACCGCCCCAAAAAGGTTTCCGTGGTCTGTGATGGCCACAGCAGGCATCTTGAGCTCGGCCGCGCGATTCATCAAGCGGTCGATCTCGCAGGCACCGTCGAGCAGGCTGTAATCGGTATGGACATGAAGATGGACAAAGTTTTCGGATGGCATGCCGCAAACATTCTAACAGAAACGTTCCGGTCGTGGCGCAGGAACCAAGTTCGACCTACGGTTTCCTTTTCGATTCGTCCGCCTGGGGAGGCTCTCTTGATGGACTCGCCCAAAACGCGACGCTGGCTTCTGCCTGGCCAAGGGATCCCGCCTTGCTATCCCGGCGGTGGGAAATCAGCGGTGAGAATTCGCGATTAACATTTCCAGGCGTTAGCCCTCAGCAATCAGCAAGGACGCTCCAAAACTGTTACCCAGCCGGCCAGAGAACCCCCCGAAATAACCCGGCTTATTTGGCCCGACCTGACTGAACATTCGGCATGCGAGATAACACGTACACCCGCACGCTGGTGTCCTCGGCCTCGGCGAAAAACTTCCACGGGAGATTAGTGTCCTTCAGTCTGATCTTCCGACTCTTGCTTACATCCCAGCAGATTACGACTGGCATCTGCGATGGATTGTGGCCGTGACTCTTATAGTTCGAGAACATGTGCTCGGCTTCGATCGTTACGAAACGCTCTGGGTTAGAGTCCTCACTTTCACGAAAGTGGGCGATAATGTCCGCGCCCGTGCCGCCGTGTTCTAGGGATTCGAACTTTGTGAACGGCAGACCGCGTAACGCCTCGAGTTTCCACAGGACTGCAAGCGTGTCCTGCTCGTTCTCGGGCTCCCGATGAATAAAGCGCCGCTCCTGCTTCCCGGGATCTGTCCAGTAGACCCATCGCTGTTCGGGGCTCTCCAGTGCTTGTTTCCGAGCGTCAAGGGTTTCGGCACCGCGAATATCTTTCGCTCGCCTGGTATAGAGAGCGAAGCTCTTATAGTCTTCCGAATCAGCCACCCGACGCAGGAGGCTCTTGACACACCGGTCGAAAGCCTCTTTTGCCGCTCCGTAATTGATCCCGCTCCGACTAATGTTCATGTGCTCCTGAATGGCGTCACACTCGACCACCAAGGAACAGTTCTTGGCGCTAGGGTTGAGGCCGAGACCACGTCGGCCCTCGGTGTAATTTTCAAGCCTCAGGTCGAAGTAAGGGATTCCGAGCACAGACAGAATGAGACCAGTGTTCCCACTTTCTTCGGCCAAGCCGAATTTCGTGGCTTCAACCGAGTAGAGCCCCTTTAGAGTTACGCTCATTCTTTTATTCGTGGTACCGACTCCAGCTGTATCGCTAAGTTGGACGAATCGAGTGGCAGGGCCGGGGTCACCGCCTATCTTCTTGAGAGTTGGAAATCCAATCTCGAGCGTCTCGCGAGTGTTGCCCACAGCAAGATGGACCACGGGCGGATCATCCCGCCCCTTGGTATATCCAACAAACGTTCGGTTCAGCAAGTAATCCTTGACGTGCGAGAAGGAGTACTCACGCCGCACATCGGGAGGATGCCCGGCGACCGTTACCTTCGTACCGGATTTCTGCTGCGGACTTGGCTCCGACTCGTACATCCTCGGCTTGGGCTTCCTGCCAGCATTGATCGTTTCCCAGGGCGCGTTGACCTCAACCCGGCGCACGGGACCTGATCCTGTATACGTTTCGACCGACAGCCGGCGTGAATGGAAAGCAAGCTTTGAGCCTAGACCTTTCCAGGAAAACTCGTCACTCTTTGCCCCCACGACTGCAGAGACGCCCAGGGCGAGGAAGCGATACAGCCTGGTTAGGTAGCCAGCTGGCCCATCGGCGTAGTCCATGCCGACCCCGTCGTCCTCCACCTCAAAGACATAGATGTCCTCGGGATGGGGGTAGCAGCGTACCTGTATGTTGCGAGCACTGACCTCACGAGCAGCAGCATTAGAAACCAGCTCTCGCAGCAGGTCTAGTGGGTCGCGTTCCTCGCTGATTAGTTGTCGCATCAGGCTGACCTCTTGGAGATAGAGGTCAAGCTCCTTCATCCGTGCCTTTTCAAAAGCGTCGCTCATCTGTCCAGCCATTGCACTCCTCCGGCGAGCCGAATAATACCAGATTACAGCGGGAGTGACCCAATGAACCGGCCGACACTAAAGCAACATCCCGGCGGTCGCGAGCCTGTCTGGGCACAACCCCGCACGACATGTTTTTCTGAGCGCACGACGTGGTTAAATGACGAGAACCAGATTGTCGTTTCGTCAACCATACGGCCTAATACCTCGCCCGCCCTGCCCAGGGGTTCTTGCCGGGTAGTTTTCCCTTATCCTTTGCCCCTGGCGAACTCTGGGCTGGAGATAGGTTCTCGAGAGGATTGGGCGGAGGCTTCCTCGCCTCCTGCTCAGCCTGTTTACCCCGCACCACTTCTTTGGGTTTCCGGGGACGGTGTACGCGAGTAGCAGGCGCAACTGGGTGGGCCAGCGGCTCTTTGATGCCGGCTCTTTCGCGCAAGGCTTTAGTCAACTGCTGAGGGGTCTTAATTTTTCCGTCCAACTGATCCATAAACACACTCTCGATGATCTGATCGAACTTGGGCCCGGGCTTAAATCCCAGGGCTTGTAATTCTTCTTGCGGTAGCTTGGCCCGAAGTGGCAAGTACTTCGTCAGGTAACTCTTTACACGGGATCGAACCTTGGCTTGTGGACAATAAACCAGCAGGTAGAGCAAGAGGTGGCGGGACTCTTTCGCGAGCAGCGTGTAAACTTGATGCGGCAGCGCGGTTTTCGAACTGACCAGGAGCCTGGCGAGCTTCTTGGCGTCATGCTCCATGCTCAGGACTTCCTTGATGACTTTGCCTATTCTCAGGACTTTCTTCGCCATCCTTAGCTTTTCGCTGCTGCTCAGCTTTTCAACCAGGCAAAGAAAATTCACCAAGTAAGGATCAGCCCCTGGAACAATCTGGGCCGCTGAGCGGCACTTGGAAAAGTGCTCGTAGGTGATGCGTGTCGACGCCAGTTTTTTGTCCAGCCCCCCCAGGAGTTTCCGTTCGGCGAGCGCTTTCAGAATACGCGCCGGGTCACTCTCTTGGAGGATCGCTCGCAACTCACGACCCTGCTGATCCGGACCCAGCCGCTCCCAGGCACGATTCTGGAGGGCCGCCTCGAAGTAGTTCTTGGTTCGCTCCTCAAGCGTAAAATCAAGGCGCAGTCCAAGGCGAAGAATACGGAAAATCCGCAGAGGATCTTCAGAGAAGCTGCGAGGATGTAGAACCCTGAGTTCCCGCCGTTCGATATCCGCCGCGCCGTTAGTAGGATCAAGAAGCAACCCCCGCGAGTTGGGATGCAGCGAAATAGCCATGGCATTTATGGAAAAATCGCGTCGCTTCAGATCTTCAAAAATGGTGGCCGGCCGCATCTCCAGGCGCTGGCCGGGCTTCGAAAAGATAATCTCCCGGCACTGACCCAGTTCCACTCGCACTCCATTCGTAAACCAGAGTTCGGAAGCGGCAGCGTGTGCGTCAAGCTCTTGATACTCAAGGGCCAGAGGCTCCCCGCTGCCCCTGCCAGGCCGAGACGCGGTCCCCGTCAAGGGGGACAGGTCTTTTGATTCCAGGCGGCGAACAACCTTGAGGGGATCCCCCTCGAGGGCGAAATCCAGGTCACGCACCACTTGCTGCCCATATGTCAGATCTCTGACCGCGCCTCCCACGAGGTAGAGATTCAATCCCTGTTCGTAGGTCGTGCGACTGATCAGGCTGAGCACGCTGTATTGCTCCGGCGAGAGCTTGCTTTCCATCAGAAAGTTATAGTCGGTCATGAGTATTGGACGTCCATTTCCGTGAAAACTCAAGGGCCTGAGGCTCAGGCTCGAGGATGATGAGTCTGGTAGACCTGCTTTAACCTTTGCTTCAAAACGTGCGTGTATATCTGCGTCGTCGAAATATCACTGTGACCGAGCATAAGTTGGATCGAGCGCAGGTCAGCTCCACGTTCGAGCAGATGCGTGGCAAAGGAGTGACGCACCAAGTGCGGGGTCAAAGGCACTGAAAAACCTGCGCGACGGCCGTAGCCAGCCAGAATCTTCCAAAACCCCACGCGGGTTAGAGGTCCTCCCCGGCGATTGAGAAAGAGGAAGGGCTCCTGACCGTTCTTGCAAAAGGCTGAGCGGCCACCGCGCAAATAAGCGTCCACAGCGTGCAGAGCTGACTTGCCTACCGGAATTAGCCTCTCCTTGTTTCCTTTTCCCAAACATCGAACTACACCCAAGCCGGATTCAAAATCCGAGCAACGAACGCGAACCAACTCGGAAACTCTCATGCCCGTGGCGTACAAGACTTCCAGCATAGCCTTGTCGCGAAGACCAAGGGGTGTGGAAAGGTCGGGTTGCCCCAGGAGAGCATCAACCTCCTCGGTGCTGAGATACCTCGGCAGAGTTCGTTCCAATTTCGGGGCCTCGACATCCGCCGTCGGATCGCTTTCGACCCTCCCCTCCTTCACCAGGAACCGGAAAAGGTTACGCAGGGAAATTAGATGGCGAGCTACGCTTTGTGCGCTCAGTGCCCGGCCATAGAGCGCGGCAAGAAATGCGCGAATATCATCTCGGTGGGTGTCCGCAAAAGTCTTCCCGCGGCCAGCGAGGAAGCGGCAAAAATGGAGAAGGTCCCGTTGGTAATTGGAGATACTGTTGGCGGCCAGGCCCTTTTCCACGCGCGCGTAGTCAAGGTAGTCATCGACATCGGGCAGCCCGGGTGGAGAGTCAAGACCATACTGCCGCCCGCCTGATGCTCTCCTGTCAACCACTTTGCTAGCCGGCTTGGAATCAAAGTGGTCCACTGCTTTTCTGTTTTCCCGCTCAGCTTTGCTTCGGCCGGGCATTCTCGTCACTTTGCCTCAGGCTTGTAGCCGGAGAAATTCAGGGGCGCAGCAGGAACGGTCGCACGCGTCGGCACTGCCGCAGAGCCGTGACACGAGTCGCGCTCCAAGACCTAAACGACTGTTTTTCAAGAGATTATGAGCCTTGTTCAAGAATCCGCACTCCGACCCTGCGCCGAAAGACTTGACAGGCGTAGCTCACCACCTATACTAACACAAGCCTTTTCGCGTGGCCAAGCTGCATTTCACGGCAGCAAATTTCCCACGCATGGCGCCTCGCGTGAGCGACAACCGCAAATCGACCTACAAGAAGGTGGTAGTCCGAAGGCTGGATCATGGCCTCATAAAGGGTTTTGTCGACTCGGCTTCCTATTTGGGGCCCAACGGCGTCCAAATGCTTGACCGCGAAGGCCGGGCGGTGGTTATTCCCTTGGCGGAGATTAAGGGCGTCTTTTTCGTGCGGGATTTCGACGGCAACCCCCACCGATCGGAGCGCAAACTTTTCCAGACCCGCCCCCGTTTGGCAGGCCTTTGGGTACAGATAACCTTCAAGGATAACGAAGTGCTGGAAGGGCTACTGCCAAGCAACCTGCTGGAACTCAGCCCGGAGGGATTTCTGGTCACGCCAGCGGACCTCTACTCCAACAACCTGAAGATTTTCGTTCCCCGGACGGCGCTGAGCCAGATTAATGTGCTGGGCGTGATACCCAATGGACGCGGCAGGAGGCTTTCGCAAAAGGGGACCGGACACCCAGGCAAGGTCCCGGCTTCCGAACGCCAGTTTGGTCTTTTCCCTGCCTCTCAGGGCCAGGGAAAAAAGCCGGCTTAGCACCATGCCGAAACGCCCGCCTGCGCGGGCCGCCGCCCATCAAATGCCCATCCACATTGCGCCACTGCGTACCTCCGCGTTCGTCCCAAGCAGACAAGGGACACTAACGCTCGGGCTTCGCGGCGACCTCAGCCTCGGAAGGTTCCACGGGGGGCAGCAACAGCTTCTGATGGATGGCGTAAAGCACCAACTCCAGACGGTCCGAAACCCCAACTTTGTCGTAGATCGACCTCAGGTGATTCTTTACGGTCTGTTCGGTTATGGCTAGTTGTCCGGCGATTTCCCGATTTCGCCAACCCTGCATCAGGTAGCTGATTATGGTCTTTTCTCTCTGAGTCAACGTGTCTACGGGTCGCAGCGGTTGAGAGGCATTGGTCTCCACAAACTTCGCAATGGAGGTCACCTGCTTATGGGGCAGCCAGACTTCGTTCTCCCAAACTACCTTGCGCGCGCACTTGACGAACAGCGACGGTTCCACTGACTTGAGAATGATGCCGGCAGCGCCCAACTGGACGAATCGCATGCCCGCCTCTTCTGTGGGTACGGAGGAAGAGGTGACCACGATTTTGCACTTTGGCACCGCGCGGCGAACGTCCGCGAACAGATTGCCGCCGACTTCCGTTGTGATCTCCGCCTGAACAAAAAGCAAATGCGGCTGCAAGGATTTCGCCAGTTCGATCAACTGCGTCGCGGTGGTAGCTTGCGCGACGACCCGCAGGTCATCTTCCACGGCAAAAAGCTCTTTCAGCCCAAACCTGAAGATGCCTTCACGGTCGGCTATGAGAACTCGGATCTTTTTCTTCGCGGCGTTGCGCAAGCTCATCCCCATTCACATCCCAGCGCCCACGGCTCGCCTCGTCCACCGTTCTCCACTGCACGGGTCGGCGCTAGTGTTATCGAATGGTCGTTGGAAATTGCCTTCCACGGGACCGTGCCACGTCCGGAGGGTGAATCGCCTGAGATCTTGCACCCTCGGTTCAGATAGCGTCAAGCAGCTTCCGCGCGCCTGCTCCGCAATTCGTACTCGTCAATCGTGGCTCCCATCCCCCTTGCCTCACCAGGGCAACTCCAACGGATGACCCGGCCATTGCACAGTAACTCGACGGGGACGCGGGTAACAGTCTCGGGCAAGACTACTCTCATGGTTACAGGTGTCTGGCAAGGAGGCCGGATGGGAATGCTCATAAATAACCCGTTCCCACTGATATTTCCGGTCTTTCCCTTCACGCGGCGAGAGCGCCCCCTGCGGCTCTTCCAGTACACTTCCACTCGCAACTCGACCGGAATTCGTATTCCAGAGCGCTGCTCCTCATTCATAGGCACTCCACTGAGACGAGCCAAGCTGTCCCGGAAAGGGTACCGTGTTTCTACCCGGCTGTAAAGAAGAAACTCCCCGAGTAGTCCCTTCGCGGCGTTGGCGGGGCTGTGGGGAGACCCGATTAAACACTCCGGGGGCGAGACGCGCGACGCACGGTTCAGGGACCTCGCGGCAAGACTCCCGGG
>Ga0315282_10002495_pt1 | contig 33749 bp, 25 predicted proteins | sample YL17G07_20_MG_FD_203693 | JGI IMG/M metagenome (GOLD analysis project Ga0315282, IMG submission 203693) | Sediment microbial communities from Yellowstone Lake, YNP, Wyoming, USA - YL17G07_20 | ecosystem: Environmental > Aquatic > Freshwater > Lake > Sediment | place: USA: Wyoming | collected...
AATAAGAGAATTTTCACCTTTATTATCTACCACACACTGGGAAAAATCATCAATGCTGATTCAAGAGGTAATCCTCGAGAACTTCATGAGTTACGAGTACGGCAGAGTGCCCTTTAAACCAGGCGTGAATGTTGTCTGTGGACCAAACGGTTCGGGAAAGTCGTCCCTTCTTCTGGCCATATCCGTGGCTCTAGGGCAGTCCTACACTGAACGCTCTAAGAAACTGAGCGACCTCATACGTTGGGGCAAAGACCAAGCCCGGGTGACCTTGGTCCTGGATAACACCAGGAGGGGAAAGAACAGGCCAGTGCCAAGATTCAACAAAGACCAGATTTTTCTCACACGCGTCCTGAGGCGTGACGGAACGTACTGGTTCTCTCTTGAAAACCAGGCCGTCACCAAGAACGATGTTGAAAGACTCTTGGGAAGGTTGGGCGTTGACCCGGACAACATACTCATCGTAATGCATCAGAACATGGTTGAACAGTTCACCGTGCTTTCTACCCAGGAGAAACTGCGAATGGTAGAAGCAGCAGTCGGACTCGAGCCCTATCGTGAAAATGTTTTGCAAGCACAAAAAAAGCTGACCCCAATACTAAGCCAGGAAGAGTCGATGAGCAAACTCTTGGAGTCAGCTGAGCAGACATTGAATTACTGGAGAGGACAATACGATAGGTACCAAGAGAAAAAGCAGTTACAGTCGAAAAGAAGGTTCCTAGAAAGAGAGCTAGCGTGGGCCGAAGTTGCAAGAAGGGAAGAAACGGTAAGGCAGCTGGAGGCTGAGGGAAAAAAGCAACAAGGCATTCTTGACCAGTTCGAAGAACAGACAAGGTCGGCAGAGGGTCACCTGCAGACTCAGGAACATGAGCGTGTAAAGCTGAAGGACGACTGGAAACAACTTTTTGACGAACGCCTGAGCTTCGAACGTCAGAAGGCTGGAAACTCATCGACAGTTCCGCTGTATGAACAACTTTTGAAAGAAACAGCGACGCTAGAGATGCTCAGTCAAAACCTTGGCAAGGATACAACTCTTGAAACTGGGCAGGTTTCGAGTAAAACAGTGCAGATCAAACTCCTTAGGAGTGAAGAACTCAAAGAGTTGATACAAAATTCGAAAGAACACGCCTCAAAATTGGACGCTGAAATAGAAAGAAATCAGATGAAGTCGAGGAACTGGGAAGAAGCAACCGAAAAGGTGAATACTCAAATCTTGAACCTTCGCATCGAATTGGCGCTACTGCAATACCGAACAGAGAACGCCACAGCCAACGTCAAAGAACTCGAAGGATCCCTGAGTGAGGCGAAAACTCGTCTAGATGAAACAGTAAAGAAGGCTGAGCAAGTCGGAGCCAGAATTGTAGTAATAGAGGAAGTTGGCAAAATCCTCGACGAAATACGCGTCACAGAAGGACACTTGGCTGCACTTTCAGACGTCTCAGAAGACATTGAACGCATGTACGAGTCCTATTCAAAACTCTATCTTGAACTGAAAGAGAAAGCCCAGCTTGTTGCCGAAAACCGTGAAAAAACACTGGAAGAAGTGAAGACGAGAATGCAGTCTTGGCGAACAGTCATCGGAAACCTTCTCGACCGCGTCAACTTGGAGTACCAGAAAACCTTAACCCAAGCTCAAGCCGTAGGAGAGGTTAGACTCGCCAACGGCCATGACATAGAGACAGCCGGACTCGAAATTCTCGTGGGGTTCAAAGGCGGAAAACCAGTCCCTCTTGACGCTTACACGCAGAGCGGTGGAGAAAGAACAACCGCAACGATGAGCTTTCTGCTGGCCTTACAGCAACACGTCCGTTCCCCGTTTCGCGCCATCGACGAATACGATATCCACATGGACCCGAAAAACCGTGAACTCGTCGCTCAGATGCTCGTCTCAAGAGTTAACGATTCAAACGCACAGTACATCGTGATCACTCCAAGCCAAGTAACGTTCACAAAAGAAGGAACAAACATAATCACTGTTCAAAACATCGAAGGTAAATCGATAATCAGAGAGGTGGCGTAATGCAGTCCAGAAAAGCACATGAGAAGCTCGGCAGAGAGAAGCTTCAACGCATCATCGAAACGTGCAGGTCCGTCGAAGAACGGTCGCTTGACCCGTTCTTGATAGACCTTAAGGAGAACATCAGTACGGTCAGAGAATACTTTCCAGAATGGAAGATTCCAGAAGACCTTTGCTTGGACGCTGAAACCATACACCGCCTGGCCTCCGTAGTGAAACTTCAAAGCGAGTGGGTCAAACATCGGTCAACCTCACTCTACACAGACCCCTTTGTCCTGGAAGAAAAACTCAGACGATTAGACAAGGAGGAGATCGTTAGAACCTTTATCAAAGCTTGGCATCCCGTGGTTGAGTGGGAGCAGATCTCACTTCACAGCCTGGCCGAAGCCGTCAGGTACTGGAACAGTCTGGTGCCACTCAGAGAAAGGTGGAAGGAAGCCCCTCCGGCCGAAGTTGGCTCAGGCTTCGCAACGCGCGAAGAGCTTGTTCGCGAAAGGATTCTGCGAGACAAAGCCTTCTCCGAGGAACTCGAGAACTTCTGGCTTGAATTGAAGAACCTAGTCGCCCAGAAGGGTCAGAACGGAAAGATTCGATACTGGGACTTCATCGGCGCAGAATCGTACGAGGAAACCGTGAACAGAGCTTTCATGACAAGCTTCCTCGTCACTTATGGCTATGCCACCTTGGAAATTCACCCGTTGGAAGAAGAAATGTATATTGTACCCTACCAAAAACCGCTGGTCAAGACGGGAAAAGAGCAGCTGGTGTCAATACCCATCTCAGTCTCAGCGACTGACTGGCGGAGGTGGAGGCGAGGAGAGCTGAAGTGAGCAAGAGAAAAGCAACGTACGCCAGCAAACTGAAAAGAGCAACTCACATGCTCTTCTTCAAACGACACGCAAAACCCGGTGTTAAAGGCTGGGAACTCCGTAAGGCGTTGGGCGCTGATTATCCAAAAGTGTTGAAGATTATGGATGACTACCTGAAGGGCCTTGACCTCGAAGTCAAAACCGTGTTCGAAGAAGGAAAGCAAGTTGAAAAGCCGAGTGTCGAACAGCTTGACAAGGCCAGATTCTACGTAGCGCTGCGAGGGGAATTGGTGCCTAAAGAAGCAAAGATGATAGGGTGGCGGATAGACGACTTTGCAGGACTGGCAGTCGCCATTGCCTACGTCTTATCCAAGAAGGGAAAGGCGCCGAGAGAAGAGGTTGAGCAACTGTTGCGAGAAAAGATCCCAGGATGGAAAGTGGGCCTTAACGTTGACAGGTACGTCAGGTATGGTTACTTGACTGAAGACGAAAACGGACAGCTTTATTTGGGTTGGAGAACTCGCGCAGAAGTCGACCAAAAAGCTTTGATTGACCTTCTTTTGGGAGTAGAGACAAAAACCTAGGAGCTTTACGCACTTGGTCTATTTTCTTATCTTGTGGTAGATGAAGGCTATTACATCGATTACGACCAGAGCTGCCAGCGCTAACAGCGGACTGCCCAAGAACTGGGATGCGAACGACTCATCTGCGGCTCTGACTGTGCCGATGAGAGCAGAAAGAAGTATTAATGCGCACAGACATGTTTTCACTAGTCGCGCCATAGTCTCCGCATCTCTTAGGCTAAGTTATGCTGACGTTCTGTATGTCGAAGTACCGTTTTGCCAAGAACCGTAACCTTTCAGCGTTTCTGCCGTTCTTTCCTATGGCGACGCCTTTGTCCTTCGGGTTGACAGCGACAACGGCTATTGTCTTGCCGTCTGGTCTTTCGGTTATGCGGATCTCCTTGACGGCTGCTGGTTTCAAAGCGTTCTTGATGAATTGGGCGGGTTCTTCTGCGTACTCGATTATCTCGTGTTTCTTCCCAGTCATTCTTTCTAAGGTGTGGATGTTTCTTCCGCCTCTGCCTATCGCGACGCCCACTTGGCCCTCGTTGACGACGTAGAGCACGCGGGCTTGCTCTTCGTCGATTATGCAGTCTTTGACGCTGGCGTTGGTTATGCTTTCAAACAGTGCGATGTACCGCATCTCGTTGCTCGTGAACTTTATCCCTGTTGTCATTCGTTTCCTCCGCCGGACTCCTCAGGCTCAGCGGTCTCTGTCAACTTGAGGATTTCTGAATCGCCTGGCTCTCTTATACTTAACGCTGAAACCGTGAAGGGCTTGCCGCATGCAGCGGCCAGATCCAACGATGACCCCCTGTAGATTATCAATGGAACCTTTGAGAGGTTGCAGTAGTATTCAACGTCCTCGCGGACGTTCTTAGGAGCGTTTGACGCGAGAATTATGAGCTTGGCTCTTCCTGTTTGAGCGCTTTGCACTGCGGAGCTTGCTCCAATCGACACTTTGCCAGTTTTCACCGCCGCTGAAATTGCTTTGTTTACGTCTATCACTTCTTCTCACTCTTCTTCTCGAGCATTGACATGAACAATTCTACGAGTCCCGTGCCGATCGGTATGGACTGTCCGACTATTACGTTTTCGGTCACTCCTGCCAAGGGGTCGCTTTCACCCTTGACTGCCGCTTCAACGATGTTCGGGACGGTTATCTCAAAGGCTGCTCTGGCTAGGACGCTTGACTTCTTGCCGCTGATGCCATGTCTACCTATCTGCTGCACTTCACCCGTAGAGGTCATCATGTCGGCGACTAGCATGACGTGGCGCGTGTCCACATCCAACCCTTGTTCTTCTAGGACGCCCTTAGCCTCGTTCACCAAGGCGTTTCTAGCAGCCTCAATGCCTATCGTTTTGGCTATTTCATGAACGTTGTTCGTTGTTGTCCTTGAACTATCAACGCCCAGGATCTCCAAGACCTTGGGCAGGTTTGAACCGTCTGTGTTTATGACCCATTCTCCATGCTCTTCAGTGACGAGCACACGCTTTATGCCGGGGACACCTTTGATGTGGAACACAGAGACTTTTCCAAGCATTTTCTTTATCGCTTCGACTTTTTTCGGCTGTATGTGTATGGTGTTGCCCTTTGTCTTTATGGTGCAGTTCGGAATCTGCAGTTTGTCCTTCAACTCCTGCATCGTCACTTCCCGGTCTTCCATCATCGTCTTGTTGAGTTCTATGATTATCTCGTCGTGCAATGGGTCTATGTAGACTGATTCGGCCAGGTTCTCCATGGTTGTGTACACGATTTCGCGTGCAATTTTCACAGCGGCTTCCCTGCTTTTTCTGTTCTCTTCTGTCAGGTAAATCTTCATGATCGGAGTGGACGGGATTCTCCTCGCATCCACGATCTCGATCAGTCGAGGCAGGCCAAGGGTCACGTTTTGTTCCCTGACGCCTGCGTAGTGGAAGGTCCTGAGCGTCATCTGCGTGCCAGGTTCGCCGATGGATTGAGCCGCAACGATGCCTACTGCCTCGCCCGGTTCCATCAGGGCACGTTTGTAGTGCTCGACTGTCATGTTGACCGCTTTCTCGACGCCCGTCTTGCTCAGCCCTGCCTTGGCCGACGTTTGCTTGAGCTGGTCTACGAGGATCGGCGTGAGTCGCCCCTGAACCTCATCCAGTTTCTCTTTGATGAAGTCGGCGGACGCTGGTCTGCCCTTCTCCTTAGCAATTCTTATCTGGTCAACCAACCGGCTAACGTTCACTGCCTTTCCATGGTCGCTCTTGGCCGGGTCGACACCGTCTTCGCCGTACTGGAACTGAATTATGTCTCCCGCCGAGTTTCTCACCGTGCTGTCATACTCCAACCGTATGTGCTCGAGCGCGTTGATGAGTCTTCTCTGCATGTAGCCGCTCTGCTGTGTTCTAACGGCTGTGTCGACGAGGCCTTCTCGGCCACCCATAGCGTGGAAGAAGAACTCTATCACGTCAAGCCCTTTCTGATACGAGCTGTACACGAATCCTCTGGCTCTCGGCCGTTGGTCTCCCGATTGGAAGTGGGGTAGAGCTCGGTCTACGTACCCACGGAGTATTCTCTTCCCACGCACTGATTGTTGTCCCACGCAGGCGCTTATCTGGCCGATGTTCAGGCTTGAGCCTCTGGCGCCGGTTCGCGTCATGATTATTCCAGAGTTCTCCAGAGTGAAGTCTTCGTCAGCTATCTTGCCTGATTCGTCTCTTGCCTTTGCCAGCTCGTTCATGACGTATATCTCAAATGAATCTTCCAGCGTTTGACCTGGAAGCCTGGGCAACGTGCCCTTACGATAGCTTTCAATGAGGTCCTCTATCTTCTTCTCGATTCTTTCCATGGTTTTTTCTATTCTGTCTTCAGCCTTTGGAGACAAGACCAGCTCGTTGTACGAGTAGGTGAAGCCTCGCATGGTTATGTAAAGCTTCAGCATCCTTGTGATCTTGTTGAGGAACTCCCGTCCCGCCTGACTGCCATAATCCTTGATTATCCTGTGAAGAAGGCTTTCAGACTGTTCGGCACCTATGGAACGTCTGTCAATCACGCCGCTTACAAGCTCGCCGTTCTTCACGACAACGTAAGCGTCATATTTGCATTCTTCTTCTAGACACTTCACGCATCCTTGACAGATGTTGGCCTTCAAAACGTAGTTCATGTCCTTCGGTAGGAACAGGCTGAAGATCTGCTTTCCCGTCCACAATGGTTGCGGCTGTTTGACCTCTGGCGGAGGCAGTTGGCCCTCGTATTTGGCTGCCAAGAGCAGCGTGTTGACTTCGTTTCTTGTCAGGTAGTTTGCTCTTCTCGTGAACAGGTATGCTGAGGTTATGAAGTCTCTGATGGCCCCTATTATTGGACCTCCAAACCTCGGCGAAAGGATCTGGTCCTGGACCTGCATAAGCAGGAGGGCTTCCGTTCGAGCCTCTTCGCTCTGAGGAATGTGAAGGTTCATCTCGTCGCCGTCGAAGTCTGCGTTGTACGGTGGACAAACGCACAGGTGCAGGCGGAACGTCTTGTACGGAAGAACGCGGACGTAGTGCGCCATAATCGACATGCGGTGAAGTGAGGGTTGACGGTTGAAGATGGCTATGTCCCCGTTCTTCAAGTGCCTCTCCACGATGAAACCCAGTTCGATGGCTTCAGCGATCTTTTCTCTGTCAACGACGAATTCGAGTCTTATACGTTTGCCATCGGGCCTGATGATGTAAAGGGCTCCCGGGTACTTTTCAGGTCCGTTTTTCACGAGGGTTCGCATCTCTTCGATGTTCCATTCTGTGACTTTTTCGGGCACTGAGAGGCGCATCGCAATTTCAAGCGGAACGCCTACCTCGTTTATGTCGAGGTTCGGGTCCGGCGAAACAACGGTGCGTGCTGAGAAGTCTACCCTTTTTCCAGAAAGGTTGCTTCGGAATCTTCCCTCCTTTCCCTTCAATCTTTGTGAGAGTGTCTTGAGTGCTCTGCCGGAGCGGTGTCGGGCCGGGGGAATTCCTGAGGCCTCGTTGTTGAAGTAGGTCGTCACATGGTACTGAAGGAGTTCTGACAGGTCTTGAATTATGAGGGTGGGCGCTCCTGCGTCCATGTTTTCTTTGAGCCTCTGGTTAATTCGAATTATGTCCACGAGCTTGTGAGTCAAATCGTCCTCTGAACGAATGCCCGATTCCAAAGTTATTGATGGGCGAACATAGACGGGTGGTACAGGAAGAACCTGCAGAACCATCCATTCTGGGCGAGCCGCTTTCGGGTTGAACCCCAAAAGTTCAAGGTCCTCGTTAGTGATGCGTTCCAGTCTTTCTCGGACCATGCTGGGCGTCAACGGTTCTGAGCCGCTTTCAGGGATCTGTTCGCTGAACTTTGTTGGCTTCTCAAAAGTTATCTTGTACTGCACGGCTGCACATTGAGGACACTGCCTTCTCTTCGTTTCCTGCATTATCGCCTTATAAACTTCGTCCGGAACCAGACCCAAGAGTTGGCGCGTCTTCTCCACCTTTGCCTTGGCCCTCTCAATGACGTCGTCTGGAAGCATTATGCGTCCACAGTTTCGACACGTCGCCCTCAAGAGGTCGTATATGATCTTCGTGAACTCAATGTGTATTATAGGAACTGCTAGTTCGATGTGACCAAAATGCCCTGGGCAGCGAATTGCCGTGTTGCCGCAGGTCTTGCACCTCTGTCTTGGTTCAAGGGTTCCAAGCCTCCCGTCCATCAGGCCCGAAGAGATTGGAGTCCCATCTTCATCGTAAGTGTCTGGTGTCTGAGTTTCCACGACTGATTGCTTGCGCACGTCCTGCGGCGAGAACATGCCGAAGTTTATTTCATTCACAACTTTGCGAACAATTTCCTCGCTCATCTTATGCCTTCTCCTTAAGCGTTAATCTTGGCGAGATGCACAGGCTCATCAGTTCTTGCAGCAGAAGCTTGAACGCATAGGAAACTATAACTGGAGAGATTCTGGCCTTGTCCTCGCAGAGCTTGCAAACGTATTTTCTTTGCTTCATGTCATAGTAGGCTATGTGTCCACACGTTTCGCAGATGTAGAGCGTGTACTTGTCAGATTCTTCAAGCAGTCTGTCTCTTAGGAGCATAGCGGCTCCATGGCCAATCAGGCAGTCGCGCTCCATTTCACCGAACCTGAGGCCGCCTCCTCTGGCTCTTCCCTCAGTCGGCTGCCTCGTCAGCATCTGAACCTGTCCACGGGCTCTGGCGTGAATCTTGTCCGCAACCATATGATGCAGCTTTTGGTAGTGCACAACGCCGACGTAGATGTCCGCGACGAATTTCTGACCTGTCACACCGCTGTAGAAGACTTCACTGCCGGTGCTGCTGAAGCCCAGCTTGATCAGGGCAGACCTCAGCTCGTCGGGCCCTTCATTTGAGAAGGGCGTTCCATCAACAGGCCGTCCGCGTGCAGAGGCAACCTTTCCAGCTATCGATTCGATGAACTGGCCGACGGTCATCCTTGAGGGGATAGCATGCGGGTTGATTATCAAGTCTGGAACGATGCCGTCTTCCGTGAAAGGCATATCTTCCTGAGGAACGATCAGGCCGATGACACCTTTTTGCCCGTGGCGCGAAGCAAATTTGTCGCCTAGTTCTGGAACGCGTTGGTCGCGGACTCTGACTTTCACAAGCTTGCTTCCTTCTCCCGACGCTGTGATAAAGATGGCGTCGACGACGCCAGTTTCTGATGGGCGCATGTCCACCGAGGTGTCACGCATCGAAGGCCCCTTGACTTCAAATTCCTTGTATTCTTCAAGGAACCTTGGCGGACTGATTCTGCCGATGAGGACGTCTCCGCCTGCAACGGCCGACTCCAAGCCTATTATTCCGTCTGGTTCAAGCAGCCTGTAGTACTGTTCGCCTCTGTATCCGCGTGTTCCTGCTTCGGGTAAGGTGAATTTGTCTTTCAGTCCGCCCAAGTACTGGCGACACTCAGCCTCGTAGATTCGGAAGAAGGTCGAGCGTCCCAAGCCTCTTTCTATCGAAGCCTTGTTAAAAACAAGGGCGTCTTCCATGTTGTAACCCTCAAAAGACAGCACCGCGACTACGTAGTTTTGACCTGATGGGCGCAGCTTGTAGCCCATCGTGTCCATCAGTGCTGTTTCAGCAAGCGGAACCTGTGGGTAGTGTAAGATGTGTGATCTTGAGTCTACGCGTTGCTGGAAGTTTGTCGAGTAGATTCCTAGAGCTTGTTTGGCCATTGCGGCCTGATACGAGTTGCGGGGTGACTGGTTGTGCTCTGCGTAAGGTATAGTTGATGCGCAGATTCCTAGAATAGTGTACGTGGCAATTTCTAAGTGTGTGTGGTCGCGGCTCAATTCTTCGGGGCTCAAGGCGACATAAGCGTTCTCCTCTTCTTCAGCATCCAAGTATTCAACGATTCCGTTCTTCACGAGTTCTTCCCAAGACCAGCCTCCCGTGGCGATCTTCTCAATCTGTTCAGGCTGAAGCTTCAGCACACCGTTTTCAACGATTATAAGAGGGCGTCTGACTCTGCCCTCGTCGCAGTTGACGTAAACTTCTTCCCTCTCCCCCTGGGCCTTCGAGAAGTAGGCTATGTTGACTTCGGTGGAAACCTCTCCTCTTCTCCTTCTCTCCCTGAAGTCTCGGGCCAGCCGATCTGGAGAGTTGCAGTATCCTATTGTGTTGCCATCTACGAAAACCTTCGTTCCAGAAAGCTTCAACGTCTCGTTGGCTTCAAGAATGGGTGTCACGCCGCTAGCGAACAAAAGCTGCTTCATCTTTTCCGGGTTCACGCCCACAGAGATGCAGGCAGATAGGGCCAAGTTTTTCACCAGTCCGCAGTTTGAGCCCTCTGGTGTTTCGTTTGGGCAAAGGCGGCCCCAGTGGGTTGCGTGCAAGTCCCTTGCCTCGAAGTTGGGTTGGCTTCTACTGAGAGGCGACTGGAGTCGTCGCAGGTGACTCAGTGTTGAAATGTGGTTTGTCCTATCAAGAAGCTGGGTTATACCGACTCTGCCTCTTCCCCAGTTCCCGGTTGCAAGCGCATGTTGAAACCTTTCAGCTATTATCCCCGGCCTCACCGCCGCTGAAACAGTTATTATCGGCCCCTTCACACCAATTCTTTCAAGTTGATATTTTATGTCGCGGGTGAGGTTTCTAAACGCCACTCTGAAAAGGTCTGCAAGCAGAGGACCTGCCAGTCTCAACCGCTTGTTCTTGAAGTGGTCTTTGTCATCTTGCTTTCTTCTCTCAAGCTGCAGTTCTATTGCCCTGCAGGCCATCTCGCCCAAGAACAGGGCCTTGTCCTTTCTCTTCTGTTCGGTTCTACCTATGTGTGGGAGGAAGTTCTTGTCCACTGCAGTTTCGGCTTTCTGCACGCGGTACTCTTCTACCTGTCCATGAGCAACACGGTTGCCAATGAACAGGATGGCGTCTTTTGCTGTGTCGACTCCGAGGGCTTTTTCGAAGGACGGCTCAAGTGTGGTCTGGATTTCGTTGTCGAGAGAAATTGCCTCGGCAATTTCCTTGTCGGATTCAAGTCCCAAGGCACGCATCAGGACGACAAAAGGAACTTCGGAAGGAACGCCTGGCATTGAAACGTACAATGCACCATCAGACTTGATCTTCAACTCGATTCTTGCCCTGAACCCCACAGTTGTCGAAAATATCTTTGACTGGAACACCGGAGTTGCTCCTTTCTCGTCAACGTCGACAATTATGCGGTTAGGGGCCAAGTCTTCCATGGCCACTACCACGCGTTCCGAGCCGTTGACAACGAAGTAGCTGCCCGGGTCATCAGGGTCTTCTCCACATGCAATCAGTTCCTCTCTTGAGAGTTGTGAGAGGAAACACAGCTTTGACTTTAGCATTACAGGGATGTTTCCGATGTAGACAAGCTCCGTGTCCTGTTCTCTGCCGTCTATGACAGGCGTCATTTCGAGGGCTACCGGCGCCGCGTAGGTTAGGTTTCGAAGTCTAGCCTCCAAGGGGTAGATTTCGTGTTTTGTACCATCGACTTCAGTAGCATACGGCCCGGTTATTCTGGTCTGCGGGTCTATTATCCAGATCTGACCCAGCTTGACTTTGTAGGGGCTTTCAGGCACCTCTATGGGGATTTCGCGTACTTCGTCTATGACTTCCTGCAATCCGCGGTCGATGAACTCGTTGAAGGAGTCCAGATGCTGTCGAACCAATCCCTTGTCTTTAAAAAAGGCGTTCAACAGCAGATGCGTGTCTTCTTTTGATATCTCAGTCAATTTCAACCATCCCCCGCAACCTTAGGTTTAAACTTGTGCTAGCGAAACTTCTTGGTGCGGGTTTCCTCAAATTTTGAATTTCCTCCGTTTGTTGGGTCATTCCAACTCGAAAAATGGTCACCAATGTTAAAGAGCTAGAAAACGTAAACTGCACAGCTTTCTAATAAACTTTTTCATGTTCAAAATTCTTTTCGCTCGCGTTGGATTGTCCAAGGCGATCTCTGAGTAATCGAAGTCCATCGAACGACCAACTGGAAAAGAGGGACTAGGCAGAAACTCATGGTAACTGTCCTTGGCTCATCCTTGAAAAAGACGTTGGACTACCGAGCTGCCAGTCCGAACAAGTGGACTGCACGTTGGCAGAGGCTCGGGAAATAATTAATAAGAAAGTAACGGTAGTTCTGGAAGAGGTGCAGGGGTAGCAGAGCATGGCCAATCCCGCGTAAGTAGGGGCTTTATGCGCGGGACTCAAGATCCCGTCCCGAAGGGGTACGTGAGTTCAAATCTCACCCCCTGCACCATGTCTTTTCTGATGGCAGAAGATTTCTTGAGCGGTTGTATTTCTGTTGGGCACGTTTGTAGATATGTTTATTAAGACTTGCGATACACTAGACAAAATCTTGAGGGTAACAGATTATGCCGAAGAAATTTGGGAACAACTCAGATGGAAAGGATGAAAGCTCCGCTGCACTGATTATTGACGATTTTTTCTCTTATGAAAACCTAGTTCACAAGAGACTGACTTAGAGGTCTAGCCTTTCAACATCCTCTCGAAAGTCATCTGAAGAAGAAACAATGGAGACGAACCCGAGGCACGATTGCGGGAAAGTGAATAGAAATCTATGCGTCCAAGATGTCGAAATCATCGTCCGTAGGATGCTATGATGGCCAAGCGTTGCCACGGCCGAGCAGGGCTTTCAAGTGGCCAGTGCGCGCTAGCGTGTTCCTGAATTCTTTTGGGAAGTAGCTTGTGCTGCTCATCTTGCTCTTCAACCATATTTGGATCATATAGCATACCCGGGGAGGGGAGGGCGTGAGCACGCAAACACCCAGCCGAACCGCGACAGCAACCATCGACCATCGGATGACGTTACGCCTGCCTCTTGAACGGAATCTAGAAACAAGCATGCGCGCTGAGACCATTCTTGAGCTTCCTTTTCTGGTGCCTGCGGCTCAAAACGAAAAATTCAGTTGTCCAGCTAAATGCATATATCTTTCCATACGCCTAGAAACCTTCACACTTCGTGTCCAAGGCGGAACCATGACTCTTGCCGACAACATACTCAAATTAAAAGCGGAGAAGAACGCGTTAATTTTGGCTCACAATTATCAGAGACCTGAAATCCAAGACATCGCAGATTATGTCGGTGACAGCATAGAGCTGAGCAGAAAGGCTATGGAAGAGAAAGATGCAAGAATCATAGTTTTTTCTGCTGTCGACTTCATGGCAGAGTCTGCGGCAATATTAAATCCTGAAAAGAAAGTGTTGTTGCCTGTGCTTGGTGCACGTTGTCCAATGGCACAGATGCTCACGGTCGAAGAAATCAAACGTTCCAAATCGCAGCATCCAAGGACGCCGGTAGTCCTTTACGTCAACACGCTCGCCGCAGCCAAAGCAGAGTGCGACATATGCTGCACTTCGGCCAACGCTGTGGAAGTCGTGTCCTCCGTAGACGCTGACACGGTGCTCTTGGGACCCGACCGCAACCTCGCAGAGTACGTTCAGAGAAAGACTGGGAAAACAGTGATCCCAATCCCAGAATGGGGTTTCTGCCCAACGCACCTGCTATTTCAGCCCGAAGACGTTCAGATACTCAAAGCGCAACATCCGGAAGCTGCAGTTATGGTTCATCCAGAATGCACTTTTGAAATGCAGAAAGCAGGCGACTTCGTCGGAAGCACATCGCAAATGTGCAGATATGCAAAAGAAAGTAAGGCCAAAACGTTCATTGTAGGAACTGAAGAAGGAGTTCTGCATCGACTTAGGAAAGATAATCCAACGAAGAAGTTTTTCCTAGCCTATGACGGTGCTGTGTGTCCAAACATGAAGCTGAACACCCTTGAGAGAATTTATGCCTCGCTCAAAGAAGAGAAACATGTGGTAACCGTTCCAGAATCGATTGCAAAGCACGCAAGAAAAGCCTTGCAAAGGATGTTTGAGCTGAAGTAGACCCACGTCCCACGGGTCACGTTACCGATTGCTGATCACGTGAACGCTCAAGAAAGCAAAGGTGAGGAAATCTGAAAATAGCAGGTGAAGAGAAGGAACTTCAAGCAGCAATAGTCGATGCTGTGAAGCTGCATGGGCATTTGGGCCCCTTCCTGGTTGTCGGGGTCAGGATGGGAGGCGTTGCAAAAAGAGTCTTTAACCAAGATGCTGGGGACAGTGTTAGGTTTCAGGTGACGGCGAAGGTTCCGTTAGTCATTCCCTTTTCATGCACTATCGACGGAATACAGGCTACAACCCGCTGCACACTCGGCAACCAGAGACTCAGGATAGAAAACACGCAGAAGCAGATATTTGCGAGCTTCAGGGCTGAAAACTCGGATCATGTAGTGCGAATATCTGTCAACCCGAGAGTGATCAGAGACCTGATGAGAAAAATGTCAGCGGGCATTGGTAACGATGAACTTGCCGGAGAAATCGCTGCTATGCCAGAGAGACAGCTCTTCAAGATCGAGAAAGAATGAGCACTTCTAGCTGTTCGAGGTTGAAGTTACGATAAGCATGAAGGACTTGGAAACAGCCAAGAGGGGACTCAGTGAAAGGCACTTAACTCTCTCTGTCGTAAAGGAAGGACACGTCATTTTTGAAGCAAAGACCCACGGAGTCTCGGGTTTTATGGAAGCTGTGGAAGAGTTCAAAGACAGGCTTGATGGTGCTTCGGTTGCAGATCGAGTTGTCGGAAAAGCAATCGCACTGCTGTGTGTCTATGTTAACGCCAGAGCTGTCTACGCGGCAACTATCAGCAAGGCAGCGAAGGCACTACTTGAAGGAAACTCGGTTTACCTTGAATGGGATAGCCTCGTCGAAAACATACTTGGCGCAGACAAGTCGAAGACTTGCCCGTTCGAGCAGCTGGTAGACAGAATTACAGACCCAGCTGATGCGTACAGGAAGCTTAAAAGCGCGTGCGGTTCTGCAACGCGCTTCATGCCGCGTGGGTGAAAATGCATGAGCGGTGAACACGAACGATTTATATCAGAGGAGAACGAAGAACTGAAGCGTATAAGGGAAAAGAAACTGGCTGAGTTCAAGGCGGGAAAGGAAATGGGCAATGAGCCTGTTCATGTGACTGACGCGGATTTCGAGGAGACGGTTAGGAAGCATTCGCTGGCGTTGATTGACTTCTGGGCTCCTTGGTGTGGTCCATGCTTGGCCTTGACACCGGCGATTGAGGAGCTGAACAAGGATTACGCTGGAAGGGTGCTCATCGGGAAGCTTAACGTCGATGAGAACCCGCAGACTGCTGAATGTTTCCAAGTCTTCAGCATACCGACCTTGCTAATAATGAAGAACGGACAAGAGGTCGATAGAATCGTAGGATGTGTTCCGAAGAAGCACATCGAAGCTGCATTAAGAAAACACCTCGGATAGGTAAAACATGGACATACCTGAGCGGAGATTAGTAGGAGCGCTCTTGCTCCTTTTGGGCGTTTCTTTCCTGGCCATCGCCGTCCACACGGGACAACTCGAACTCGTAAGGAGACTTTTGATAAGAGGATTCCCTTAGGCTGCTTGAAGGTCAACATTCTTAAGGCAAACAGGCATACCCTAACATCGTCAACTGCTTCGCTATACGAGTGGTCAGGATGAGCCCACCAACGATAAAGAGCAAGGACGGCGAAAAAGAGGCCATTCAGGAAGCAGCTAGGTTCATGCTCATCGCTGCACGGACAGCTCCCAAGACGGCTGGAGTTGACGATATTCTAACGTCGATCGTTTATGGGCCAGAAAAGGATCTTATCGCAGACAAGATGGAAGAGATCGGTGTAGAACGAGGATTGAAAGGCTTCAAGCAGGACGCAAGGAACTTGAGGGATTCTGAGGCCGTGGTCCTTATCGGCGTCAGAGGAAGCAAGAGCGTCGGCCTGAACTGCGGAAGTTGCGGCTTTGAGAACTGCAAAGAATTCGATGAACAGGAGAGAAGACTTGGCAGAGACTTCCGTGGCCCTACGTGCATCTTTAAGGCATTGGATCTCGGGATAGCCCTAGGCTCTGCAGTTAAAACTGCTAGCACCTTGAACGTGGACAACCGCATCATGTACCGCGTGGGTACGGCGGCTGTGAAACTGAGGATGCTGCCGGAAGCATCTGTTATCCTGGGCGTCCCAGTTTCAGCTCATGGCAAAAGCATCTATTTTGACCGATCCAAGTAGTTTTTCTGACTTTAGCCCTTCATCTTCTCAAGCATCTTCTCGAAAGTCCAGCGGATGCTTGACTTTAGCTCCCTTAAACGGTCTGAGTCGAAGTTTCTGATCACTATCTCGCGTATCACGTCGCCCTCTCGCACGATGTCGAAGCACAGAATCTTGTCAGGGGCCAGTTGACCAGATCTTGCAAGCTCGCTGTCCCTCTCCTGCATCTTCAGCAAAACCCTCTGGACGAAGAACTGGTTGAAAGGCGGCGTGTTGACGCTGAAGTCCTTGTCTTCGGCAGGCACCACGTGCAGAGAACCATCATCGGCATAGAAGTCTGCGAGCACCTCTCCGTTGACGGACTTCAGCGTGCTGATACTTTCAGGTTCCACTTTGGCCTCAATGGTGCCGTGCTCAACCCCCACGGTTTCCTCCTTCTCTTCCGATAAGGGCCCGGCGGCATCGGGCTTCGGCTCTATTTCCACGCGTCTGAATCCCTTCTCCAATAGTATCGAATTTACGGTGTCAAGCATAGCTTTGAACTCTTTGAGCTCCGCTTCCATTTCTTGAAGTCTCGTCTCGATTCTTTTCTTGAAATCGATAAGCCTCTTTACGTTTTCAGAATCTTGGGACATCTGCCTTCACAGGGATCATTGTGCAGGTTATCCCTTATCAAGTCTTTGAAACTTGAATTCAGGCCATGGCTGCCTCTTCGCAGCTGCTCACTTTTACCCTTTGGCAAAAAAGGGGTGGAAGAGGTTCAACTCTGACCTTCAGCTCGCTTTGAAGAAACTTCTCAAATTCTTGAAACACTTGACTGCCAGTGTTGTTCAATCTCACGCAGAGGTTCTTGCCCTTTGTCACTTGGCTCAAGTCATAGAGAGCTGTGCTCTTGGATAGAGCTGGGTTTTCGCAGATTGTTCTCACCAATTCTTCTGAGGGAGTCTGTGAGAACAGCCAAGCGGTGTAGGCGGCTTCAACAACGTGGTAGGACGTGCCTTCTCGAACCACGCATTTCTTGTCAAGTGCTATTCTCCTGAAGGAAGAAGGATGCACGTCTCTAGCCCATAGAAAATTATGATAGTTATCCTCCATTTCAACCCAGTCTTCGCTCTCAGAAGTTTTCCAGCCGAGACGCATGCAGAAAAGTTTGAACTTGCACACTATTTCCCAAACTCTAGAGATCACCATACTTTGCTGACCCGCCTCTGAAAGAACGTTCTAGAACAATCTTCTATTCAACCGACCACAAATTTAAGCTTTTTGCCCCATCTATTCGCACAAGTGAGCCTAGATTGCATGCACTTCCGAACATTTGTACCTGGATCGCCTCTGCAGCCCACAGATGTACGGCAAATGCCCAATAAAATTGACAGAGAAAAGTCTGAAAAACCTGCAATTGTCCGACGGCAAACGATAAATTCAAACATGATCACTTGGGTAGTAGAAGGAGCAGCCCGACATTGAGGCGCAAGAACATCGCTTTATCCTTGGATGCCAAGGACTTGGAAATCTTGAAGGCCTTGCAGGAGGATTCGAGGCAGACCTACACTGCCATAGGTAAACGTGTGGGAATAGCCCATTCCACAGTTTATGACAGAGTGAGAAGAATGGAAATGCAGAAAGTGATAAAGAATTACACGACGCTCGTTGACCTTGAGAAGGCTGGAGTGAAGAAGATCATGGCGATCATGACTGTTTACACCGACCCTAAGGAGGCAGAGAGAGTTGCGGAGAAACTGGCTCAGTCGCCCGAGGTCCTTGAGGTCTACACATCGCTTTCAGATGAGCTGCTAATAATGGCAAAGGTGGTTGCTGCAAGTCAAGAGGGTCTTCACGCTTTCGTCGCCAATTCGGTTGCGCCCCTGAACGGCGTCTTGAGAATTCGCACGTCAATCGTCACTAAGAAACTTAAGGAAACTCATCTTTTAATCAACGATTGTTTGGAAGGGTTACACTTATAAACGGAAACGCATGATATAAGTAAAGGAAGAAAATGAGTTCAGAAACGAGTTCAAAGATTCTGAGAGCGGTCCCGAGGGAGAAGGCATTCTATTTCTTCACTTCTATTGGAAACTACAGTGGCGTGAGCGCCTCGTCTCTAAAGGAATTCATGGAAAGGATCAACGAGGTGAACGTGAAGTCCTTGGAATTTCACCTTTATCGAGCGGACTTTGAAAAGTGGATAGCCGAGGTCTTGGAGGACGCTTGGTTGGCGGGAGAGGTTAGAAGGCTGCAGAAGTTCGGTTTGATGGGCGAGCCCCTTAGGAACCAGCTGTATCTGACCGTTTCGAGACGGTTCAAAAGATTAACCTCTTCACCAAGCCCAATTCAATTCTAGAATCAGTTGCCCCTCGGCTCTTCAACTTTCTCGGAAACCGGCACAATCATAAGTGCGCTGTTTATGCTATCATACCTCCTGTAATCAGGTATACGGTAGTTTCCGACGTCAGGGCTGACCGGGTCGTAGTGCAGCCGGGCCCAGCCGAATTCCGAGGGAAAAGGCCACAGTTTGCCCACTGCCACGCTCACGGTGTCATTCTCGTCTATCAGATACTGAAGGAGGAGACTTGTTGCATAGTCGTTGTCGGAAGTGCTAACCCAATTATCCCAGCTTATTATCACCTTTGCCCCCTTTGCTTCAAGGGCTTGGGCCGTCTTAAGGTAGTCTTGCTGCAGCCCGTTGCAGCTCATCAACACGATTACAGTGTCTTGGAATCGTCCTGTCATGGCCTGCTCAATGAATATGGGGGTTATCGCAACATACAGAGTGGGGTCTCCGGTTATGTTGCAAAGGGTGAGACTGCCGTCTGGGTATTGGTCGTAGTTTATCGAACCATCTTTGTCGGTTGTGGATATGGCAATGTACTTTGAATTCAAATCCAAGGCTGAATGGGCTCTCCACAGTATCAGCTTGTAGCCTGCTGATGCTAGCTGTCTGTACTGCTCCACTGTTGCGTTGTCTGAATAGTAGTCGATGACAGAAAACCGCTTGTAAAGTAGTTCCTTTGCCGATTCTAGGAAAGTTTGGTTTTCATCGCGAATGGCTTTGTCTAGCTTGGAGCTTCCCAGTTGGTCTATTATCGCTGCTTTGGCTTCGCTCGGTTGATTAAGAGACACGGAATAGAAGTAGACTGCTGGGATCAGCACAACCATTAGAGCAGCAGCTGCATAGACCAGTTTTCTATTACGCGTGGGCGCTGTTGTTTGGCGCTTGACATTCTTTGCCATTAGCCGGACCACCAGATGTAGCCGCGGTCAACGGAGAGAATATAGAAAAAGCGATGGCTATTTCCTTTTTCTTTTGACCACAATCAGAGCCGCTGCGAACAGACAGACCAGAGTCGAGTAGGCTAACGCCTGAACGACTGACGCGTGCTTCGCAAGTGACACTGAGTAGCCTCCTACTGGAACCGACACGACCGTGACTTTGGCGCTGCTGGAGACAGCACTGACGTCGTTGGCGTCGGTCACCTTGAGGTACACGAAGTACATGCCCATTGACGGTGGCGTGAAAGTCCAGCTGGCTGATGTTGCGCCCGACACTGGTGCTCCGTCTAGATACCACTGGTACGAGTAGGGTGCGGTGCCCCCGCTCACGCTTGATGTGAATGACACTGATCCTCCCGCGGCCACTGTGGAATCTAGGGGACTTATGGTAACTGAGGGTGGTGGCGGGGCAATGCTGAAGACAGCGATCAAAGTGTGGTTCATGTTCATCAGGACTGGGATTGGGTTGATCGTTGAGCTCACGTTGGTGCTGTAGAGTTCCCAGTGGTCAAGTACGTAGCCCGAGTTGGGCAATGCTGTGACCTGGACTGTCGTGCCAGACGAGTAGGTGTACGTGCTTGGCGATGGGTTTGTCGTTCCTCCTGAAGTTGTTATTATCGTGAGCACGTAGGGCGTGATCGGCGTGTACTGTACCGTTGCGTTTTGTGCGATGTTCATCGTGAGTGTTATCGGGTTGACGCCTGGTCCCTGCGAGACTCCGTTGACAAGCCAGTATGCGAACGAGTAGTTGGAGACCGGCGGTGCGGTTAGCGCGACACTTGCAGAGTCGTTGTACCAGCCTTCTCCAGGAATCGTTGCGATTCCTGGCGGACTGGTTGCGACTGTCAGATAGTATTGTGTCTTGTAGTTTCCGGTGATATTGCCGCAGCTCATGACGACTAAGAAGTCGCTCTGCTGTGTTGACAGGCCGCTTGTCGAGGCCCAAGCGTAGCGTTTAGCATTCGGGGTGACGATCAACGGGGACTTGAAGTCAAAGCTGTGAGTGGTTCCGTTGTCCCAGAAGAAGGTTGCTGGCAGACTGGTGACGTTGTAGTTTATCGTGTCGATAGCTACCACAGTGCCCGTGAAGTCCGCCCCGACGGCAGTCTGCTTGAAGACCAAAACGTACTGGGCGACGTAGTTAGCTGTCACGGTTTTAGCCTCGTCCATCGTCACATTGGTCGGAGACCTCGTTGGGTCCGCTATTTCGGTCATGTTGGCTGTTGTCCAGCCGTTGAACCTGTACCTGGAACAGCCGGGTACGATGTCCACGAACCCTGTTGGGATGGACACAGTGGCGTTTGTGCCGGCATCATACCACCCTGCGCCAGAGGGAGAAGTGACGCCAGAAGGATTCGTCGTCAAGGTGAGGTAGTATTGAGTTTTGTAGTTGCCTGTTACACTGCCTGAGCCGGAAACGACTATTGAACCGCCCTGCAGTGTTGACAGACCAGAAGTGCTTGTCCAGACGTACTGCTTGTCTGTTGTAGGGGCTAGTGGTGAAGCGTATGAGAACGTATGGTTAGAATCACTGTCCCACCAGAAGGAGGCATTTAGTTCCGACAAATCATAATTCACTCCGTCAACAGTTACTACAGTGTCAGTGAAGTCGGAGCCAACTCCCGTGCAGCCAAAGCTGATCAGATATTTGGTTTGAAGGATATAATTGCCTGTCATGCTACCTGAGCTGGCAATGGCTAGTGTTCCATTCTGAAGCGTTTTCAGTCCTGACGTGGAATTCCAGACATATTGCGTGCTCACGTTCACGACAAGGGGCGAGGAAAAAGAGAAAGAATGGGAAGAGCCACTGTTCCACCAGAAGGAAGCTGGAAGAGCACCTCGAGTGTAGTCTGTTCCGTCAATATTAACAACTGTCCCTACGAAGTCGGTACCGATGCCCAACTGGCCGAAAGTGACCTTGTATTGGATGGCGTAGTTCGCTGTGACAGCCTTCCCTTGGTCCATGAGGACTGTTGTTGTTGGTGCAGTTGAGTTTGTTATCTCACCCATGTAGGCTGCTGTCCAATTGCAGAATTTGTAGCGACAGATGTCCAGAACAATGTCCACGAATTCAGGCGCGGATATGGAGGCGTAGCTTCCTGCATCGTACCATCCTGCGCCAGAGGGAGAAGCGACGCCTGGAGGACTGGTAGTCAACGTCAGATAGTATTGTGTCCCGTAGTGTCCCACTATGCTCCCGTAGGTGGTCAATGTTATCGAACCATCTTGCGATGTTGACAAACCGCTTGTGCTTGTCCAAACGTACTGTTTCAAGCTAGGATTGACTATCATTGGTGAGTGGAATGTGAAATTGTGGGCTGAGCCGACTTGCCACGCGAAGGAGACAGGAAGCGTCGTGATGTTGTAGGGTATGTTATCGACTTCGAGGACGGTGCCTGTGAAGTCTGAACTCGCTCCGGTTTGATCGAACGTTATGCAGTTTGCGACCACGTAGTTTCCGACAACGGTTCCCGATGTGGCGATTGTTAGGTTTCCACTTTTGAGACTCGACAGTCCAGAGGTTGAGTTCCAAGCATATTGCATGCTTGCGTTCACAACCAGAGGGGAGGAGAAAGAGAAGCTGTGAGTGGAGCTTTGATCCCACCAGAAGGAAACAGGCAACAATGTGACATTGTAGTTCAGACTATCGACTGTCACTACCGTGCCAGTGAAGTCATCCCCTACGCCTGCCTCATCGAAGGTCACTTGATATTGTGTCTTGTAGTTTCCTGTAAGCGTGACGCAGCTTGTTACAGTGAATGGTGAGACTGCGCCTGTGACGTTTATCAGTTTGAATTGTTTGCCCGTGACGTTGGTCAACAATGTGTCACTGCAGGAGTATGAGACCGATGCTCCACTGTCAAACCAATCGATGTACGGCAGGTTCGAGTATACTTCTGCGCTTCCGTTCACCGTGACAACTGTGCCCATGACTGTTGGATCCAGCCCTGTGTGAGTGAAAGTGATCTTGTACTGTATGCAGTAGCTTCCTGTGATTGTTACGGATCCTGTTACAACAAAAGGTGAAGTGGGAGAGTGGACACCGGTGAGTCTGAACTGTTTGCCTGTCACGTTGCTGGAGACTATGGTGCTGTATGAGTATGTTATGGTGGAGCCACTGTCTACCCACCAGTTGAATGGGAGCTGACTGTAGGTCAACGCAGTACTATTAACGGTTACAACTTTTCCTGTTGCGTTTCCATCCAAGCCTGTTTGGGCAAAAATGACTAGATACTGGGTAACGTAGCTGCCAGAAACAGTTGACGGACCAGTCACAGTCATTGGGGACGACGGACCTGTGACACCGTTAAGTGTGTAATGTTTGCCAGTAACATTGCTTGAGACTATCGAACTGTAAGAGTAAGTAACAATACTGCGATTATCAACCCAGTATGTGAACGGCAGATCGGCTGAAGATTTCGGGGTGCCGTTGACTGTTACAACCGTTCCTGTCGCATCAGCAGATAACCCGGCTTGATTGAAAATTACTGAGTATTGCATAACGTAGTGGGCCGTTGCTGTGTGGTTTGTGTTCATGGTAACGGTTATCGAGTTGACTCCCACACCCTGCGATGCGCCGTCAACGTCCCAGAAGTTGAACCTGTACTGGGCGTTCGCGGAAATGTTGACATTGCTTGGGGCCGTCAGCGCGACGTTCGTGCCCTGGTTGTACCAGCCCTGTCCCGGGATTGTGGTAATGCCTGGTGGGTCAGTGTTGACGGTAAGATAGTATTGCTGAGGCGGGGGTGGGCAGAAGATGCCTACGATGATCGGGGAAGAGTCAGTCGGGCTGACGCCGTTTCCAGGGATGTCGCTTACCCTTATAACATAGGACGAGGCCGCCGAATTCCAAGAAGCTCGATGTCCTGGAAGGTAATCATGCGTTTCTACGGCACCGTTCTTGTAAGAGTAGACTCTTGTAGTCTCGTTGGGCCAGTAGGCTGTCCACGGTCCCCACTCGAACTTGAAGAAAACACTCCAAGACTGTTGGTGAAGGTCAAAGCCTATGTTGCTCGCGCTTTTCCAAATCACGGACGCGCTGAATCCAGGATTCCTGAATCTTTCAACCGCCGTGTTTGCGAGGTGTGGTGGAGACTGGGTCATATTGTCATACTTGATCTCGGTAGCATCTTGTCCAACCGGGGCCGGAATCCATGTGCCTGTCGCGTTGTAGTAGACGGTGACTTTTGCGCCGGCCAAGGGAATCAAAGTACCATAGAAAATCACCCTGAAGAAGATTACCGTTCTTATATCAATGACAGCTACTGAGGTGCCTCGTGCAGCGTTGCTGTCTGTAACAGTCAATTGCACGGTGTAGGTTCCGTCGATGATGTATGAATGGGTTACCGTCGGACTTGCCACGGTTAGGACTGTTCCGTCACCGAAGTCCCATGTGTAGCTCACGATGATGCCGCTGGAGGCGTAGCTCGATGAAGCATCGAACGTTATGATGTCTCCAGGCATTGGGGCGCTTGGCGAGTACGTGAACGACGCCGTGAGCCCTTGGGGGCCTGCGATTTGGCCTCTTGTGCTTGCTGCCAGAACAACTAGCATTAGAAATATGGCTATAGCTCCAACAGTAAGCAACCGCTTCCTCACGGTCTCTCCCTCTCCTCTGGCAGTATTAACTACCGCTTGAAAAGCATTTAAGCGTTTTGGAACTATCTTCTATATGATCTTCCGTCATGTTGCAAATGATATTGAAACATGAAGAGAAACTGACAAAAGATGCGTAAACACGAGGTTCAGCGACCGCGGTGAAAAATCAAGTTCTCTTGGGTGGCCTCAGCCTCCGACTCTCAGCCACGGAAGGTTGTTTGCGTAGGGTTCGGGACTATAAAAAGAGCGATGATGACCTTCCTATCCGAGTTCACCCTGGTCTTCGGACTCGAGCACGGGCTGAAGCTCTGCTCTTCTTCTTTCGGACTTTGGCGGCCTTGGGTGTCTGCGCCAGTAGATGACGGCGGATGCTGCTCCTAATATGACGACTTCGGCGGCTATCGTTGTGTTTTGGAACTCGGCGCTTGTCCATGTTGGCGGTGTTCCCTCATTGGTGATCAGGCCGTAGACTTCAACATGGTCAACTGGATGGTTGCTTTCGTCCACTAATAGAGTCTGGCTCACCGAAGTGCCAGGCGGCCTCGTCTCTATGGTTGTGGTGCCCACATTTACTATTGTGAAGTTGAGCCCAACTATGACACCGGTTCCGGTTACACTTCCCCCGGCTGGAAAACCATCACCCATAACAATCATACCGTTAATGTTGTCTGCTGAGTTGATTATGAAGCGCGTCGTTCCCTTCGTTTTCAAGAATGGCCCTTCAGTCACGACAACGCTTGGCCCCAGCACAGGTCTTACGCTGTCTGGTCCTCCTGTTGTGAGTCGAACTATGGTGGGATCCCAGACTAAGACCATTATCCATCCTCCGCATGATGGCACATTATTCAAGGTTACGTTGACTAGGACCGTGTCTCCGACTTTTGTCACGTCATAGACTTTGTCTATGCTCAGTACAGGCGGGGTTGGACGTGCGTAAAGATATGCCATAACAGTTATGAGTACTACCAGCAAAAGGACCAGCATTTTTCTTTTCAAGCCTGTTCACCTAGCTTCCTATAGTACGCTCTTCAATATTTTAACTTGTTGTTTCAGAATTCTCATGATAACGTGTTTTCTTGGAACCTGCGTGGTAGAGAGAAAAAAGGATAGATGGTCTTCTTTCAACTCGTGCGCGGTCTAAATCCGTCTTCGCCGGCGAAGTGCAAAAGCGATCAGCGTCACGATCATTAACAGCGGAATAGCCATCAGCATAGGAAACTCAGGTACCGTTCCCACTATCCGCACCGTTTTCGTGCTCAGGCCTGTTGTGAAGTAAAGATAAGTGTTCGCGCTGTCCTCTTTTACTATGGGCGTTACCGGTGTTCCACTGACCGTTACGTTCCACTGATCTGTTGTTTCGTTTGCGAGTGCTATGAAGTTCTTTGGAATTGTCACGTTGACGTATGCGGTTGTTCCGCCGTTTGGCGCACCTGTGAGGTTGAAGCTAAGCGTCCAGTTTGCGATGTACGTCATGGAGCCTTGTACCACTGTAGCGTTGCTCACGGTTGTAACGTTGTAGGTTGTGCTGTCCTTGACGACACTGTTGGTCAGCGTTTCTGGTGGTCCGTAGATCTTGTAGTAGCCATTCAGATTGTTGCTTGGAATCTCGTTTGCCTGTACGTCGCCCAAGACGACCTGGCTCAATGTGAAGTTTGAGTCGTAGTACATGTTCGTGGGCGGAGCTTTCGCGACGGTAAAGTTGACGACTGCAAACGCCAGCTTTCCTTCAAGCGGGTAGTTGTTCGTTGTTATGTTAATTGGTGCGTACCCTGCATCTGTTGCTGCAGCGTTGTCGTAGAATGTCACCGCGTAGAGTAGGGACCCTTCGGTTTTGTTGATTGAGAGTTTTACCACGTTGATGTTGCTCCAGGAATCCGCCGGTGTTACTGTGTGGTAGAGGTTTTCCTGGAGGCCCGTGCAGTTTAGAAGAGTCGTATTCCACGAAAGTTTCAGCTGTGCTCCAATGAGGCTTGTAATGTTGGCAACAGTGACGTTCACTTGGAACTTCGTTCCGACGGTGGCACCGGTCAAAATTGACTGTGGTGGATCGACGAAGACTGTTGCAGAGCTGGTGTTTCTAGCAGAGCATACGTGGAAAGTCGCTACAATTGCCGCGATCAATAGGATGCTCATGAAGACAAAGTGAAGACCTTTCAGCTTGAAATTCTTTCGAACCATTTCCATATACACCTTTTTTATGAATTCTCAGTTGGGAGTATTTAACACTTATTGTTCAAGACACCTGAGTTTCTCTCAACGATAGGCTTCGCAGCCAAATTTCTCCTGATCATAGGCTGTCTTGGGGTAATCAGAGAGAGCCAACCTCCGATTAGGCTCTCTTCCTCTTTCTTCTTGTTCTTATCCAGTAGAACCCGAGCGCGGGTATCCATATGAGGGGTATGGCGATCATGGTTACGAGGCCGTATGAAAGCTCCAGAGGCTTAGAGGCGGAGTTTATCGTTATAGTCTTGACTTCGCTCGCAACGTTGCCAGCAAGGTCTGTCACTGTCAGTGTGACGTTGTAGACTCCGGGTTGCATGTATTCATGGATGACCGCAGCGTCTGTTGCATTGGTGCCGTCGTCAAAATCCCAGAAGTACGCTGAGATGTTTGAGATGGCTGCATGGCTTCCGGAGGCGTTGAAGTTGAACTTCCATCTGTATGTTCCGAAGATGAGTGCTGCAGCAGCTTCGGATGTTGAGGGAGAAACGGCCAAGTCGGCGGTCGGCCGTGTCCCGATTGCGGTGAAGTAAATCTTGTCTGAGGACGCCATCAGCCCGGACGAGTCGTTTGCGTAAACCACAAGACTGTGCTGGCCTTCTGAAACTTGTATCAGGTTGCTCGTGAACGTCACGTTCGTCGCGAGCATCACGTTTGCCTGGTCGTCTACGCTGTAACCCACCCAAGAGACACTCTTGCCCACCCCGAGCGCTCTAACCGCAACGGTAAGGTTCAAAGGGATTTTGCTGTAGGTGCCGTTCAGGGGTGACAGAACCGTTATCGTAGGAGCAGGAGCGCCCACTATCACTTCGCCGTCGGTGCTGCTGGTAGGTAAACTGTTTGAAAGTACGTCGCCAACGATGATGAACTGGAAATGAAAGGGAGATTGTCCTGCGCTTTTTCCTTGGAGTGTTATAGTTGCCAGCTGGTGGTTGCCTGTTATGGGTGCGTACCCGCCATCCATTGCCTCGAGATTATCGATGAACGAGCAGGCATAGAACGCGTAGCCTCCAGTGCTGTTCACTTGAAGCCTGACTATGTTAATGTTGCCCCATTCAGATGCGGGCGTTACGGAGTGAAGCAGCACTTCCGTCATGTTGATTCCTGTCAGAACCGCGGGATTCCAGGTGACAATGGCTTCGAAACCCACTGCCGGAAGAGAAGGAGGAATGTCAATCATGATCGAGACGTTGAAAATCTCTCCCGCCCCCACGGCTTGCGCTGGGGGGTCTATCGACAACACAACGGTGTCTGCGGCTTTTGACATAGGAATGAGGACGCAGACAGCGGCCATCATCATTAGGATGAGCAACGCAGAACTCGTGAGTGCGTTGGGTTGTTTCAGATTTAACACCTTGAAACAAGAAGTGGGGAGAGCAACATTTAAGTTTATCGACATCGCGCAAAAGCGTTGGAACAGAATGGTAACAAGTCTTTGTGAAAAAAAGAGAGGAAGGTTTTTCTATATCCTGCGGCCAAAGTAGTTGCCCAACAGTATTGCATCGAGGATGTTCACGACGTTGTCTCCGTTGAGGTCGGCATCAGGGTTCCAGTTTGGAGTTGCCGGCGAGCTGCCATAAGCGATTGACAGGAGGATTGCGTCCAGAATGTCAACCACGCCGTCTCCGTTGAGGTCTCCAGGAACCTTCACGTTGACTATGCCGTCGGTGAGGTTGTTGTCCGCGGTGTGAGTCTCGTATGGGAGGGGTGGGACTTGTGCGCTTAGTACGTACTTGCCCCAGATGATTGTGCTTGTGTTGACCGCGACCGTTACTGTTGCGTTTGTGTTGGCAACGAGACTTGTGATGTTCATGGTGACCATCAAAGTGGTGTTGAAGTAGATGTTCAGGGTGAAGCTCTGAGTGCTGTTCCCTTCGTTTGTTACTGTCACAGTTACGTTTGTGCTCTTACCCTTGAAGATTGCGCTCGGGGATGCAGAGATTGCTAGGACGCCTATGTCGACTATTAAGCTCTGGAAGTATCCGTTGTGGTCCTCGTGCGTTATCGGCTGACCAGTCGAGTCGACTAGATGCGTGTCTGTTAATGTCAGGTTGGTGCCTCCTATGGCCTTTACTCTGAACTTGACGGTAACAAGCGGTGTTGGTGAATTCACATCGAGGGGGACTGCTGGCGGGTAGTAGGTCACGTTTGTGAATATGAATCCTTTCAAGTTGTCAATGTTCTGGTTTGGAATGTAATGGGTTTCGTTCAGGACGTCTTGTATTTGAAGTTGAAGGCAGATGAGGATGCTTGGATTAAAGGTCAGATTGAATTGGTAGCCATACAAGCCTCTGACGTCTGCTATCGTCACGTTGATCATGAACGTGGCTGGTGGAACCAGCGTTGGATCGATTATCTGCGGAGGGTCTATCGCAAGTTTGGCCAGTAGAACGTTGTCGAAGCTTCCGTCAGCGGTCGTGTAGAGTAGTAGTTGACCGAACGAGTCGACGAGCTGGACGCCGTAAAGATGAAGCGTCGTTCCTCCAAAGGCTTGCACATGAAAACTGATCTGAGCCAAGTCTCCGCTCCCGTCTAATGAGCTTGAGAGTGACACGTTGAACCTTACGAAGCCGGACGTGTTGTCTACTTGTGTCACAGGTGTTACTGAAATTGGGATGAAGCTCCCACGTGTCACTGTGTTTGCCTGCAGTATGCTTGCATTAAAGCCCAGTTCAAACTCCAACCCATAGATGCTTGAACCATTTATGATGCTGACATTGACCGCAAAGTCGCTGCCAGGAGTGAGACTGAGGCTAGAAATCTTTGGCGGGTCCACATAAAGCAAGGCAGGTGGCGGTGGCGGAGCATTGCTGAAGAACCCATCATTGTTTTGGTGTGGTATGTCATTTGCGGCCTGGTCGCCGAGCACTGTGTTACTCAGGTGCAAGCCGCACTTGCCGACGCCCACCACCTTGAGCATGATGTTGGCAATGGTGTGGTTTCCGGACACTGGTGCGTAGCCGCCCGAGACTGCCCCAGGTACATCGTAATACGTGTAGGCGTATGAGACGTTGCTTGACGTAACTTTGTGTGTCACCCTGTTGAGGTTGCTGAGTTCGCTGGGGGGCATGGTTGAGTGGAAGAAGACTTCTTCCATGCTCACTCCGTTGAGCACGCTTGAATTCCATGTTAATACGAACTGAACACCGACGGCTCCGGAGGTGTTGTCCGGGATGTTGTCAACCTTGACTGACACGTTGAATGTGGTGGTCGGCACCAACGCTTGGTTTATGATCTGCGGGGGGTCGACATAGATTTTCACAGGCGGAGCACTGGCCTGAGTGTGAGGCATTACAACTGTGGTCCAAAGTGAACCTAAGAGTACGCAAAGAAAGATCACTACGAACCGTTTCAACATATTACTTTCTCCTCAGCGTAATAGTACGTTATTTGCACTTGTTATAAACGTTCTGGAATTCTATTCTATTAGCGGCTGTTAGCTTCCCAACCCGAAATATCTGACCAATATTATTGCTTCAAGAATGTTCACAACGTTGGCACCGTTTAGGTCTGCCTTTGGATTCCAGCTCAGGCTGCTTGGCGTGGAATCGAACGCGTCTGCAAGTATGACGGCATCCAATATGCTTGCGACGCCGCCACTGTTTAGGTCTCCGACCAGGGAGAAAGTGAACGTCATGTTTATCTGTGATCGACGTGTTAAAGTAGCAGGTGCAACGTAAACTGTGTGGTTTCTGGAACCCTCTCCCGAATGCCGAAACTTAAAGGCACATCGTATGTTTCGTCTGAGCTGAGTTCAATCGCGGACTTGCTTGTTGCGGACTGTGAGCTTGTTTCTGACGTGGCGATTGTGAATGCTACTGCTCGTTCTGGGCAGTACGGGTAGCCACCGTTCTTGGGAAAGTCAGAGAAGACGTTCGCGTGTAGGGCTGCATTTTTCAGTCTTGCTGAGCTTGAAATTGTCGCGGCCTGAAACAACATGGCTGAAACAGAGCCCGGCACAACATTGCTGGACCGAGGTGCTGGGCGCTGACAGGGACAGAGTTTATGTCGTAGAGGACTACACAAGTCGTTGTGAAGTGCGTTGGGGTTTCGTCAAAGTTTTTGACTTTGGCGCATATCCAGATTGCTTCTCCGTTTGGAGGGTGTATTTCGGAACTCCGTTCGAGTGGCAGGGATACGACCGAGTGAAGCTGACAACCAGTTCTGTGCTGTGATCCGGCCTGATGACCTTTTCCTCAAGTCAGACGGCATTTATGTCGGTTGTCTGATTTCGATTCTCATCAGTCCATCAGCCACGGGAATCATGTGAGGAACCCAGGTCAGATTTCCCTTAACGCACACGGCCCCGTCAGGTGTGTATTGTTTTCTGTTGGTGGCCACTGTGATGTCGAGTGTACCGCCCCAGATCGCCGGTTGTGTTGCACTGGTATAAATGGCAACGATGACCGCTGAACTCAATATTGTCGTTTTAGCACTGAGGGATTTCACCCTGAGGCCGCAATGTAGTTACTTGTGAATTATGCTGAGCTTTCAGGATTATTGTTAACTTACATCTCATCGCTTGCTAAGGTTTTGAGAAGTATGCTTGCCCGCGATTGTTTGAGGCTTATGCTGTAGGCTGCTAATGTTCAAAAAGAAAAAAAATGGAGGTTTTGCTTTCACTTGCTAGCATTCTTACCTTGCGTCTATGTTGATGAAGGTGGGGCAGTATGGCAACCACTTGCACGATACGGTGTCGTAGTAGCCACTTATGACTGTTCCGCCGACGTATGGCCAGTTGTTCAGAGCTGCGCAGTCTATCTCGCTGGGTCCTGCGACTGCCCATTTAGGTATGTACACGCTTAGTGTTACAGTGAAGTTGATGTACTGGCAGAACACTGTTCCGCCGAACGGACGATTCGTAGCGTTTGCGCTGATTGGGTCTTGGAACATTGCTTGTTGGTCGATGAAGCCGTATGGAACGCGAACATTGTCGAAGGCGGTGACCACGATTGTTACGTTGCTTAGGTCTACTGTGGAGCCCGTCAATTCGTCCACGTATACTGCGCCGGTCTGCTGCAGGTGCGTGCCGTATTCGATGGTGACGGTTACGTAGTTGGTGTGGTTGTAGTCCGTGTAGTCCGTTGTCTGCTTGAATATTCGCACCAGGTAGTCGTAGTGGAACTGCAGTGTATCGTTCATGATTGTGCAGGCGATGTCGACTGTGCCTATTATGGTCCATACTCCGAACCATTGTTCTGGGTTGTCGCATGGCCATGGCAGTCTGAACGTTGTGTATGCAATACCGTTGGCGTCCGTCCTAGCGTAAACTATTGCCCATGTCTGGTTGTTCGGCGCAATTACTTGGAAGGCTACGTCCTTCTGCTGTTCAGGCCAGTTGTTGTACGTCACGTTTGCGAATAGGCTGACTGCTTTCTGCGGCCAGAACATGTCGCTCGGCTGGTTTGGTCCCTGTCCACCGTATGGGATAGGCCATCCCGTGAAGATGTCTATCCTGCGGCCCGATATCAGACCCTGTATGCTGTACCAGCTGCCTATGGGAGCCTGACTCTGGTTGAGGACGGTCGCATGCCAGTCTGCAACGATGCAACCGAAGAGTGGAAGTGGACACTGTAGAACCGTTGGGAATGGAGCCTGCATTGTCGCGTTGAACTGAATCGTTGCAAGGATTCCTGTGCCGCTTGGAAACGGTGAGTGCCAAATGCCGTAAGCGTCTGGCAGGACAACGTCTCCAGCCTGCACGTAGCCGGAGACGCTTATGAACTTCGCGAACGACGTGCCCTGGTTTGGCGGAGCTCCGAACGGAGGTAGCCATGAGCCCTCATAGACGTGTTGCACGTTTAGCAATGATGTGTTGTAGCCGAGTTTGAATTCGAATCCCACTGCTTGCCAGCCAGGGTCCATGTTGTTGATCAGTACGCTTACGTTGAATACGTCTCCGACGTTCAGTGCTGTGTAGAGTGCGTACTGCACTGAGAAGTACGGAGTTGGCGGTGCAACCCAGTTGAGACGGTAGTATCCGTCAACGTTTGTGGTCACGATCTGAGTGGCGCTGGGGTCACCGATGACAACGTCGGTCAAGGTGAGGTTGCAGTCCACGTAGCCTAAGATTGGTGGCAATCCTGTGGGCGCGACTTTGAGAACTATGATTACAATTCCGTGTGTTCCTCCGGGTGGGAATGTTGTCGGCGTTACGTTAAACGGAGCGTAGCCCTTTGATATTGCGTCGGCGATGTCGTAGTATGTAGCACCGTACGTGTAGCTGCCCTCAGTGTTGTTGAATGTGTTCTTAACCGTGTTTATGTTCGATTGTTCCAATGTAGGCGTTATGAGCGGGTCTTGGTAGAGCACCGGCGAGGCCGACAAGCCTGTTAGAAGCGTCGGATTCCAATGTAGCTTGAATTGGACACCCACGATTCCCGAGCAGTTAAATATTGAAACGTTCACTGAGAACGTGCTGCCAACCGTCATGCCTGGTGGCGGGAATATGTTGTTCTGTGGGTCTACGAAGACCGTTGGGTTTGAGTTACCCCATATGTCAGCGTGTATCGGCAGAACCGCTGCGAATCCCAGTAGTGCAGTTGCAATCATTAGCGTGGAGATAACTTTCGCTAGATTATTCTTCATTCTTTCTCCCTTCTCCTTTTGTTCATGTAGTATTGTTTCACTCTGCCGATTTAAAGATTCTGGAACTATCTTCTAGCACTCGGAAGCCTAGTCTTCGGGCAACGAGGGACTAGGAAGTCCGGCATGGTCACGCATGTTTCGTTGAAAAGTTTGAAAACAAAAAAGGGGGGATAGTTGGTGTTTTAAGCCTCTTATGGAGCGGTTTGGCCGAAGTAGTTTCCGAGTATGATGTAGTCTAGGATGTTGATGTCTAGATCTGGTTTCAGGTCGCAGTCACTCATTAAGACCGTTGGGGTAATCTGAGTTGGGCCGACCTTGATGGGTGAACCCCACGCTGCGCCGGCGCTTGCCTTGGTCTGGCCGTACACGTTTCCTATCACGATGTCGTCTAGGATGGTGATTATGGCTGTCTGCTTGAAGTCGCCTGGCAATTGCTTAGCGAGCACACTGCCGTCGTTCACGCTGGCCAGATCCGGGTTGGAATTGGTTGCGTTGAATGGAACCGCGACACCGCTTATGTTCCAGAGTGAGCCAACACCAATAGCAGGGTCGTATGGCATGAACAACAGTGGGTATGTACCGTCTTCCCACCAGTCCAGTGGGACCGGTTGGCTTTGTCCTGCAGCCAGGTAGAATTGGGTGTTGTTCGGATACTGGTAGCCAGGATAGGTAGGATAGGTTCCGTTTATTCTTTTCAGACTCACTTCTACCCATAGCGATCCAACGAGGGGGTTGTTGTCAGTTCTGTTGACGAAGATCGAGTAGCTGAAAATGGCGGAAACATTCGCTTTGTCTGACTGATGGCCTGACGGCGCTGAAGCGTTGTAGCCAATCCACATCTTGCCCTTGTACCAGTAGACTGCATACGGTGACACACTTGTTGGGTAGCCAACGATAGTTGTGATCGAATGTGTCACGTCCAGTTGGACTACTTGAGGCGGCGTTACATATTCCTTGTATATGTCGTATGCGTACAGTCCTGGGTACAGTGAGTTGTAGTACCATCCTTGAACCCAGTCTCTTGCGAACCTTCGTCCGACCGGTTGAATCAGTGGGAAGCTTATGCAGTCGTTCCAGTATCTCTCCTGTAGGTCCCAGTACATTAGACCACGCAGCGTCGCGTTTGTCTCGACAATT
>Ga0315282_10002496_pt1 | contig 33748 bp, 42 predicted proteins | sample YL17G07_20_MG_FD_203693 | JGI IMG/M metagenome (GOLD analysis project Ga0315282, IMG submission 203693) | Sediment microbial communities from Yellowstone Lake, YNP, Wyoming, USA - YL17G07_20 | ecosystem: Environmental > Aquatic > Freshwater > Lake > Sediment | place: USA: Wyoming | collected...
CAACGTTGTTGATGATCGACAACAAAAGTTACCCGGGTTCGCCGCCGAGTGAGATACGGCAAGACCGCAGGGCTTGCCGAGGAACGAAGGCGGAACGGGGTTATAGGGGTGGAACCCCTATTTCATTTCGCATGGAGCATATCAAATGGATAAATATATGGTATTCCCAAATCCTACCATTAACAAAAAAGGAATTATCTCCAATTCATTCATCAATCTGAAAATAAAAAATTTCTGGGATGCCTGCATGTATGTGCATGAAGTACCATATGGATACAATTCTACACCAGATGATATTTTGATTCTCTTCAAAGAAGGATATGGCTCATGCACAACAAAACACGCAGTCATAGCGACTCTTGCCGAGGAACTCGATATCGCTGTTTACAAGATGATAGGGATCTACGCAATGAATGATGACATCGTCACCGGTACGAATCTGATTCTTGATAAGTATCATTTACCGTATCTGCCGATGATTCATTGTTTCCTTATCTATGATACTTATCGGGTCGATTTGACAGAAGACAATAATAATGGGAAAAACCGTTCAATTGAAGAATTCCTTGTTACTGAGAAGGTTATACCCAACATTTCTGAAAAAGATGAATACCTTTTATATAAAAAAGCCTTGAAAAATCACATACTGGTAAGAAGAGATGGAAGGAATCACGATGATCGACGTATTGCATGCCAGGACAGAAGGTATTACATTGTTACGCTCCAAGGTGACTTATCAATAATATTTGAAAAAAGTAGTTGGATATTGAGTCTCTAGCCAAAAGGTTTATGTATATAACAATGTTATATAGCTGATGTGTGTAGAGATAATATATGTGGATATCCTGAAAGAAGATGGATGCAGTTTCTCATCTTACGAATTGTTTATGAAAAACCCTCATATGGCTATGAGATCATAAGAAGAATCGAAGAACTCAGCGAAGGAAGACACAAGATCGAATCTGGGACCATGTACACCCTTTTAAGGAGGATGGAACAAAACAAGCTAGTGACTTCAGTTTGGAAAAAAAGCAAAGACGGCCCCAATAAACGAACATATAAAGTGACGAAAAAAGGTGAACAATATCTGAAGACGTGGTTGGAGATGATTATCGAGAGGAAAACCATGCTTGATAAAATGGCTACATTCTATGATGAGCACTTTGGGAGGTAACCCTAATGTATATTGAAAACTTAGTAACACAGAAAGAATTCTCAGCTAAAAAACCTGTAAAAAAGGATATATTACAATCGAAAAAATTTAACATCGTTCTAGTCTGTCTGGAACAAAACCAGGAAATACCACCTCATCCAGAACCGTATGCTGTATTCTTTCTGGTTCTTGAGGGAAAAGGAATATTCACGAGTAGCACAGGAACATATGAACTCCGGAAAAATTCCAGTATATACCTGAAGGCAGATGAGATGAGAGGAATCAAATGTGTTGAAAAACTGGTTGTGTTAGGTGTTCAGGATGGCCATGAAACAACAAAATCAACATAGTATTGAAGTTGTACACTTGAAAAAATATTATGAGTCGCTGCTCGCAGTAGATGATATCAGTTTCACTGTTAATAAAGGGGAGATTTTTGGTTTTCTTGGTCCAAATGGTGCGGGGAAGACAACGACGATAAAAATGTTGACCGGGCTGGTAAAGCCGAGTGATGGGACTGCGACAATACATGGAAAGGACATACGAAAAGAGATTGTTGAGATCAAAAAAACAATCGGGGTCGTCACCGAGGATTCTAATCTGTATGATGAGCTCAGCGTGGTTGATAATCTCCGATTTATGGGTCAGCTGTACGGTGTTCCTCGAATGGAGCGTGAGAAAAAGATAAAGGAATTATTAGAAAGACTTGGGCTTGAACCAAAGAAACACGTCAAGTTTGCGAAGCTTTCGAAAGGGATGAAACGAAAGGTAACAATCGCCGCAGCGCTCATACATTCTCCACAGGTAGTATTCCTCGATGAGCCAACAACTGGTCTCGATGTGCTCTCTGCACGAACATTACGTGCGATGGTAAAAGAATTGAATGCGATGGGTGTAACTGTTTTTCTCACCACGCATTATATCGAAGAAGCAGAACAACTCTGTGACCATATCGCAATACTGGTGAATGGTACAATAAAAACCGTTGATACACCAGCAAACCTCGTTGTAAAGACGAAATCAAAAAACCTGGAAGAGGCTTTTATCGAACTTACCGGGCTGAAAGAAGAGATCATGCTGGTTGAAAAAGAAGGTAAGATAAATCATGCTTAAAGAAGAAGTCAAAGGATCGCTTTATATTGCATTGAAAGACTTGAAGACGTACTATTGCAAACCCCCAAACATTAGCTGGGGGATCATGTTTCCTGTGGTTATGGCGTTAGCGTTCATCCTTCGGAATCCAACAGGCATGAAAGACTTAGTCCCTGGTTTAATTGCGATGTCTATTCTTTTTGCTGCAACCTCAGCAGAAGCAATCGTTATTGTGTTTGAACGAAGAACGAAAACGTTTGAACGATTACTACTTGCACCGTTGTCTCTTCAATCAATACTTTTTGGAAAAATTATCGGAGGCGTCCTCTTTGGTTTCCTCATCTCCAGCATATTTCTCATAGGCTCAGTTGTATTTTTTGAAATCCCGGTGTCAAATATCATCTTTTTACTTGTATCCTTAGTACTGTCTGCATTTGTGTTTTCAGTGTTTGGGACATTAGTCTCTGTATATGTAAAAGAGATTTTTGATGCGATGACGTTGGCAAATTTCTTTCGTTTTCCCATGATTTTTCTTTGCGGCGTCTTCATCCCTGTGAGTTCTCTGCCATCTTTTCTTCAGCCTGTGGCATACGTCTTTCCGTTGACGTATTCAGTTGATTTGATTCGTTTCTTTGTCACAGGAACCTACGATGTCGTACATCCGTTAATCGGTGCCTGTATTCTTGTGATCTATTCGGTAATCCTGTTTTATCTTTCCGTCTTCATTTTGAAAAAGAGGATAGAACAATAGAGGTAGAATAATAAAAAATAACCGTAGTCCCATTGAAATAATTAGATGTTAGGGATACCTATTCATCTTTTTTACCTTGTTTGATATACGATTCATTTCTCTTCTTTAGGGTTTTTCTTTTGTTTACCGTCAACCCTACTATTATTAACGCTGAGGGCCATCTGAATCTTGAATAGGTGTTCATAGCCGTCTCCAAGATTTGCTCTTCCATTATTATTTTTCCATTCTTTAGGCCCCTCTCTTGGATTGAATCGTTGATGTAAAATCTCTTGTTCTTATATCCCTTTACGACAATCCAGTGGGGCAAATGAGGTGGATTTCTTGCTCCTCTCATCTTAGTAGTGTAGTAGGAGTCTACTAATGCAATTACGGGATTATGGTTAGACAGTGCTCTTCTAATATCTCGCAATGTTGGGTTTCTATCAACAATAGCTGAAGTGATATGTCTTTTCAGTATTCTGGTGTGTGCTTTGAAGAAATCGATGAAAAGCTTTCTCTCCGCAGGATCAATCTGACAACATTCAAGCAGTATTTCACCTTTGTCACTTGTTCCCTGTTTCATGATCAGCTTCGTTTTGAATCCTTTCTTGATGAAGAACGCTATAATTCGATAAGGTGACGAGAATTTGAAGGGTAAAGCAACAATCTCCGTCCAGATTAAAAACTCGTTTCGCTTGGAAAGTTGTACGTTTCCATCGAAGTATTTCGAGACCATAAGAGTTGCGCATGCACCGCACGTAAAATCTGTCGTCTGTGTGCAGAGCGGTATGTCTAGCAACATATACTCTTGTCCCCCCCTCACTGCAAAGCATCTGAGAACAGAGATAAACTGCCTGCCAAAAGTCCACCTGTAACCTCTACCACAGTAATTATGAAATTCAACACCATTGAAATTAGTAAATTTCGCCCACTACTACAGCGTTCCATGCTGCATCTCCAATTAATCTATCCTCTACTTCAATAAACCGCTTACAATAAAATTCACAGATTCCTCTTCTGTTAGCCCTCTTGCCATGAGCGTCTCCAGTTTTTTCTTATCTATTCTTCCAATTGCCGCTTCATGCGTCACCTTTGCAAGCGAGTTATTCACACTTATTTTTGGCATCGAACTCGCTTTTGCACCTTCACCGCGCACTATCTCCTGACAATCTATATGCCCCCTTGTGTATGCCGCATTACCCGCTATCTCACCAAGGACATTACCAGAAGCATTGTCAACCAACATTATTTTACTTTTTGCAATCCCCGCAGCGTATACCCCGTTTAACTGAAGCGCTTCCCTGACTTCTATTTTATCATCACCCTTGCCATAAACCCTTGTTAAAAGTTCACAGGAACTTCGCTCCTTCTGTTCTATTTCATAGTCAATATTCAGAACTCCGACTCTTCCATTTGTGATTTTGAATTCTTCAAACAACTTTCCATCTTTATCTATTTCACCTTTGAGTCTTGGATAAACCCATGTTCCGCCCGTATTACCGTGATAATGCTCCTCAAGATAGGACATCTCGGCATTTTCACCGATGTATACTTTTGCATCCATAATATGTTCTATATGCACTGCATTTGGGAATAAACAATGAGCAAGAAATTTTACCTTTGCACCCTTCCCAATGAAGAACTCAGATTTTATTACTTGTCTTCCCTCTTTTGGTAGCATACCAAAGCAGAGGTGGATTGGAAACTCGATTCTTGCATCTTCATCAATAAATATTCCTACACGTACCCCATCTTTTATAGATTTATGTTTTATATGGAAACCCTTTATTTCATTCTTTCCTACAACCTTATCTTTGTTTATCACAAGATTACCAAATTTATTATTCAAGAGAACTTTTCCATCCCTGTCTGTCTTTTTATATGCATCAACAAGTAACCGAAATTCTTCTGAATAACTCATTTTAGAATCTCCTTATCAATCTGGCCAACATGGTCACATCTTTCACAATACTCTTTGAAAAATTCTGTAACCTCCTTCACATCACCCTCCTTCGCAATTTTTCCATCACAAAGGAGTGAGACCTTATCTGCAAATCCAGCCAGTCCTTCACTATGTGTTATCAGTATCACCGCAGTTCCCATCTCTCTGAAAGTCTTTATCGCTTTTTTTATAGCATCCATAGATGTCATATCTATACCAGAATCGGGTTCGTCCAGAATTACAAGTCTTGGTTTAACGGAGAATACAGAGGCGAACTCTATCCTCTTTCTTTCTCCACCGCTTAATTTCTCATCTATTGTTCTATCGAGATAAAGGGCGGGGTTGAGTCCAACAAGACTTAGGCATTTTTCTGGGTTTATTCCTTCTTTTTTAATACTTAGATATTCTCTTACAGTTATTCCCTCAAGATTCGCAGGTGTTTGCCATGCAAGAGTGATACCTAATTTCGCCCTTTCGGTTATCGAAAGATTTGTTATATCGATACTGTTAAAAAACATCCTGCCTTCAGTCGGCTTATAATCTTCAAGCCCCATAATTATGGCAGCAAGCGTTGTTTTACCTGTTCCATTAACACCAATGATAGCGCGCATTTCATTTTTTCCAATTTCAAGATTAACTCCCTTTAAAATTTCTGTTTTTCCTGCGTGATAGTAAATATTTTTTACTTCGAATATAGCCTTATTCATCATCTGTCCTCATTGTGGTGCTTAGACGTCCGCGAATGTTCATCGCATGGATCTGCACCTTTTAACTTCCCGGCTAAATAATCATTTAATATGTCCTCAGTTTTTCCGCTAACACCAGTTATTGGCTGAACACTAAGTCTTTCAAACCATTCAATAGCACGTGGCCCCATACCACCAGCAATGATCACGTTAGCATTTTCTTTTGCTATAAATTGGGGGACTACTCCTCGTTCATGGCTATTAAAATAAGGATTCTCTTTTGTTTCTATGCTCTTCACTTCATTGCCCTCAACATCCACAAAGACATAATATGGGCATCTGCCAAAATGTTGTGCTACCATGCTCTCCAATCCTTTATTTTCCGCGCTTGCAAATGCTATTTTCATTTTCATATCACCTCCTCCTTCTTTTCGGTCATGCCTCGACGGAATAGTTGGTAGAAGGTAACCGCGGTCAGCATCTGGAAGGCAAAACCCACCGCTACCGGTAGCATCTCCAAACCCTTAAAGCTCATGGCGGCTATGCCGATGGCGATGGGCAGATTCTTCATGCCCGAGGAATAGGTAATGGCTATGTTCTTGCCCCCGGGGAAGAACTTGAGGCTCACCAGGTATGCCACGATGAATAAAATGGGGAAAATCAGTATTGTGGATATCATCAGGGGCGCTACTAAACCTATATTTTTCATGATTGGCGAGATGTTGGTGTTAATCGCCATGAACATCAGCAGCATAGCCGTGGTAGCCGAGATGGCCGGCATCACCGGCATACACTTCTGAACGTTAACCCGTCTTTCCAGAAGCTGTCGTAAGGCGGCGCCGCCCAACACCGGTAAGAGCACGGTAATGATTAGTTGCTGGAACAGCCCCCAGGTGTCGATGCTAACGGATGTGGCTGCGAACAGGACCATGAGAAGTGGGATGAGGAAAGGCGCCAGAATCATGGTGGCAGTATTAATTACCGTGGCTAAGGGGACGTCCCCTTTAAGGAGACCCGCCCACACCAGAGCCATGCCGGCGCAGGGAACTACCCCGATGAGAATAAGACCGGTAGCCAGGTCAGTATGAGCGGATAGAAAGAGACGGGCTAAAAGCCAGCACAGAAAGGGAGCAAAGAGGAAGTTCAACACCAGCCCAAAGGAGAAACCTTTCCAATCTCTCGCTGCAGCGCCCAGGCTCTTAAAGGTGATGGTAAAGCCCATGGCTCCTATCATAAGTATAATAAGAGGCGTATTAAACTGGCGAATAAAGACTCCGGGGCGGGGGGTGAAAAGCCCCACTATCACTCCAATAACCAGAGCAGTGATGATTATGTAGGCATACTTCTCCCTGACAAACCTAGCATAAGCCATTATTACATTCATTGACCAAACCTCCGTTTCCTTTGATTTCTATAACGTCACATAAATGAGCCGCTAGCATTGATCTTTTTCTCATCTCTTTCTTCTTTAGTACTAGAACAGCTCGTTCAAAATATTTGATTGTAAACCCTTGTAATCTTCTCGTACACACTCGAAATTTCTTTTCAATATACATCTTTTTTCACCTCTTGTGTCATTTATTTTTTTTCTTTCAACTTGCGTTGTCGTCTCATTAACACCAATCCTGCTGAAATGAAAAGTAACACAAGCTCAAAACCAGGGGTTGCATTATTACCAGAAGTATTTTGAGGAACATTGTTATTTTCATCAATTCTTAGATTGATAACGGTTGTTTCGGTGTTGAACCATGTTCCATTGTTTTTTATTGCAAAGTGATATTTAATTTGTGCCGCCTCTTTATGAATCAGCGTAATGGTCGTCTGATACGCACCATTGATCATACTCATGGATTCATTCCATTTATCAATAAAACATAAATCTGCTCTACATTCTTGAGCAAGTAACCATACCTCGTCAATGGTTTCGTTGCTTCGGATAGTGGCATTGAAAGTAATCGTTGATAGCGGCAGAGGTTCTGCAGGATCGATAGCGACCTGAACAACAGTTCGGATCAGCAAGAACCGTCGAAGCGGATGTCGAAACGATCAGAAATACGAAACCTATGAGTAAAATGCTTGTTACATTTTTCATGTGTTTACACCTAATGAGACGATTCTTTAGTTTATCTATTGAATGGACTTTTACCAGAATTTAATCCCCCAGAATCGGATTGCCATAATGACTCCGATAGCAATGATGATTATGCCGAAGATTCTCTGCATCCATTTTCCCGCAGTTACATACTTGTTCCCGAGTTTTCCACGAATACTGCTCGTAACAGTGCAAAGTGGTATTATAGGGACTCCATGGCCTAAACCAAAGACAAACAACAATAGTCCACCCATGAGGATAGAAATCTTCTGTGTGAGCGTGAGAATAAAAACAGGCATCATCAACGACAGGGCGCACGGTGCCCATCCGATTGCGAAAAGAATTCCTAAAAAGAATGCGCCGAGATAGATTGATTTTTTATTTAAATTTGAAAAAATATTCTGACCTTTCGTCATAATCGATGAGCTTTTATCGGTTTGTGATTTACGAACAAGTAGTTCTTTTAACGGTTTGAAAACATTAATACCAAGAATAACCAGAATTATTCCTGCTATGAGATAAAACATAGTGGATACTTCAATGAAGATACCTACTGATGAGAGTATAAGACCAAAAATGAAAAATACAAACGCCATACCAAGTGTGAAGACAACACCAATCCAAAAACCCTGTATTGAATACTTCTTTGTTGAACTTTTTTCATCTTGTTTTTGTAGTGAACCAACATAAGAAATCATGGCGACAAGAAGAGCAATGGAGCAAGGAGATAACGCAGTTAATATCCCGAGTCCAAAAATCCCAATAAAAGTTAATTCATTATCATAATTTCTCCCTCTGAACTCTTCCCATTTGCCTTCAAGTATCTCTGACACATCATGTGATAATGAATCCGCGGTTCGAATATCATCAATCTTTCCTTTTCCCATGCAGTACACATGATACACGCCGACAAGATTTTGATCAGCATCAATTAAAACAATAGTTGGACTGGAAAACGCACCCTCAACTGTAAAATAATTATAATATAAACTTGTAATTGGATACGGGCTGAAATCTTCAACCCAATGCCAGCTAACATTGACACCGAAATCCCGCTCTGCCATCAATTTGCCATTTTCAGAAGAAGGATTTAATCGTTTATTAATAGTAATAATTGTCAAATTCTGAGGAGACTGCGCAAGTTTTTCAAGTTCAACTATTTGCCCTTTCATCTCCTCCAGACATTCGATACAAAGCGGAGTTTCTAAGCCGGTGATGTGAAGAATGACAACATTTCCTTCGTAATCACTGAGATTAAAAGTCTTGCCATCAACATCGCTTGCCGTGAAATCTTCTGCGGGTTTAACTTCAAATTTCTCACCCTCAATAAACGAAGGGAGGAAGAACAATCCCAGTAGTATTACAAGAAAAATAAGTGCACTGACAACTACCCATTTTTTCATATCAACCTCGTTTGTCTACTGATTCACGTGATAATAATAAATTGCATCCTTAATCCAAGTTTCTAAATCAGAATCACTAACCGTCATATCATTTGGTGCTTCCCAGGTATGCCAACCGATTTTAACCTCACCGTTCTCTTTCATATACGTGTAAATTCCAGTAAGAGCAATGTAACCTGGTGGACCATTAGGATCATACATATACACCTCATTTGCCTTTTGAAGTATGTCACTTGAAGCTTCATAGACTGCATCAAGATCATAAAACCTCACTTCTTCGTCATATTTTTCCCCAAGTTCTATAACACGTTTTGCTTGATCCGCACAACCAACACAACCTGTTCTATGAACCACAAACAATACAGGCTTAGTTTTTAGAGAATCAACTATCCAACTGAGATGATCTACTTCTTGTCCACTTGAAGGATTGCCCGCAGGATAGTTAATCCAAAAGTCATTAGAACCTGTACCAACAGAATGGACCGGGGTATAGTTATTCATCCATGACGGACCATTTGCATTATTGTTGGAATTGTCACTTGTACACCCGCTTAACAACACGAAGCTCACAGCAAAAAACAATGATGTTGCGGCAGCATACGACCTTTTATTCTTCATTTTTTCAATTTCTCCTTAACTGTATTTACGACTTTATTTATGTCTTTGTTATCAAGATGAAAATCTGATGTTTTCCGAATACCTACATCAGTAACAACAACGTGCACGGTGACAGGACACTCTGCATGCTCCAAAGTTTTTCTTGCACAGTGCACAGAGCAGCCATCAATAGCAACGACTTTTTTTACTTCTCGTGTTGCTTCAGCGAAACCACTGATATGCCCACCAATACCTGCGAGACAATACATGCCGCCAAGACCTTGACTCGTTAGTTTCTTTGCTGTTTCGTTCGCTATTTGTCCAACGTTTGAACCACCAGAACAAGGGAAGATTAAAACCTCATCAACCTCACAGAGACATTTGTCTTTTTTCATCAGTCATTCACTTCTTTTGGAGCAGCTTTTTAATCTCGTTAGGACTTGGAACATGCCCAACAATCTTGGCTTGTCCGTCGATAAACACAGCAGGGGTCATCATCACCCCACGGTTAACGATCTCCTGAAGATCATCTATTTTGACAATCTCTGCTTGTATTCCCAGTTCGTCAACAGCTTTTCTCACATTTTTCTCGGTTGCCTTGCATTTTGGGCAACCCGTGCCTAATATCTCTATCTTCATACGCATTTCACCTACTTCCTCATCTACTCATCATTCATAGTTATATTCATATTATTTTATATTTTTGTTTCTTCATCGACGGTCTTTTTTGACCACACATAGGCCGGGCCACCACACATTAACGTAGCTACGGCAAGTGCTTCTGCAATCTCATCATTTGTCGTACCAGCTTTTATTGCCCGCTGGATATGAATTTTTAAACATGGCTCACAACGGACAGCAATAGATAATGACACGGCTATCAATTCCTTCATTTTCGTTGATAACGCACCATCTTTCATGACAATAGCATTCTGATCGATAAGCACTCCATGTGCTTCAGGCTGTAATTCTTTCAAAACATCCATATGAATAACCCTCTATTCGTCTTTAATGGTCTTTACAATCAGTTCTTTCGCCCTTCGTATTTCTTCATCGTCGATATAGTCCATCACTGGTTGCACTTTTCCAGGGGCGATATCTTCGTGTAGAGCTTTTTTCTTCATCCCAATATCTCGCACTAGCACAATGCTTTTAGCCACCTTGAAACCTGCCTTTTCAACAATTTTCTTACTGCATTCAAATGGGCAACCATCAACAGTAATTATTTTCTTAGCAGCCTTGCTTTTTCCATAAACTGGGCCAACGTTTGTTGGTAGTCCACCAAGACATCCGATAGCTACTTTTTCAAGCCCCAGTTCCTTTACCGCCTCCATACTTGCTAATGCTGCTGTAATTCCTGTGTTCGACAACCCACCGAAGCAAGCGTAAATCACGTTCTCATGGGTATTTTTTCCAGCCTCCCATTTCATTTCTTTTTCTTCCATTTTTATCAACCTCTCATCATTTCTTTTATTTCTTCTTTCCGTGCTATCCTTCCAGATATCTTAACCTCCCCATCTATTGCAAGGGCAGGCGTCATCATAACTCCACGTTTCATTATCTCCGCTATATCCTCGACTTTTACAATTTCTATATCATTTCTCCCCAATTCTTCCACTGCTTCTTTCACTCTCTTTTCCATCAGCCTACATTTTGCACAGCCACTTCCCAATATCTCTATCTTCATACGCATTTCACCTACTTCTTCATCTGTCTTTGTACCCATTCATACATACCTTTGTTGCCTGCCTCGCTGATACTTTTTGCAAATGCAATGGTTTCTTCCAAGTCTTTCATAGGAATATTCAATGCCTTTGCTTGCTTAAAATGATACAGAAAACAAGGTCGACAATGTCCTGCGATAGAGGCAGCTACGCCTATAAGTTCTCGTGTTTTTTCATCCATTTTTTCTCAACCCCTTTCCAGTTGCCTTGCATTTTGGGCAATCCCGTGCTAATTTCTCTGTTTTCATGGTATTCATTTTATCATCTCGCTACCCCCTGCTTTTGGGTGCTTCCGATTTCTTGGCTTTTTCCTCGCGTAGCCTTATCCGGTCCCTCGCTCTGAGCGACAGCCAGACAATTGTGAGCATGACCGGTATCTCTATCAGGGGACCCACAACCGTGGAGACCGCCACCATCGGCATCGTGGCGAAAGCAGTCAGGGCGATTGCTATAGCTAACTCGAAGTTACGACCGGTACAGTGGAAACCCATCGTGCTGCTGTCCTCGTAGTTGTACCCCAGTTTCCGGCTCGTGTAGAAGACGAGATTGTAGAGTAGGAAGAAGAACAATACAACAGGTATTGCCATCTGCCAGATCAGGTTCGGGTTATCGAGGATGACCCCTCCCTTCAGAGAGAACATGACGACCATCGTGAAGAGCAAGGCGAGAAGCTGAATCGAATTGAAATACGGGATGAGTTTTTCGTTAAGCCAACTCTCCGACTTGCGCTTTATGACAAGCCTCCTAGTGACGACGCCGAGAAGGAGCGGCAGCCCCAGGTACAATAGGACGCTCTGACCAATCAGCATGATGTCGATGGCTACGTACGTGCCCACAAGAAGAGCGATGTAGAACGGAGTCGTTATCACCTGGATGATGGAATTCCAGGCCATAAGCACAATTCCAAGCGGACCGTTCCCCTTCGCGAGATCGGTCCAGACCAGCACCATCGCTATGCACGGTGCGACGCCCAGCAATATCAGGCCAGTCCAAAGATAATTGGCCGTCTCAGGATTTATCAGTCCGAAATAGGGAAGAATCATCTTGAAAAACAGAAGACCAAGAAGGTACAACAGGAACGGATTGACCGCGTAGTTGAAGAACACGATGATACCGACCTGCCTCTTGCTCTTCAAGGCCTCCTTGAGTTCCCCGAGCTCGATCTTCGTCATCGCCGGGTAAATCATCAGGAACAGTCCGATAGGGATGCCTATCGCTAGGTGTTCGCTGAAATCCGGAAAATATTTACCGAGTAAAAGGCCGATGGCAATACAGATGACTACCCACACCGCGAGGAGCTTCTCAATCCAGCCAAGTTTGCCGTTCTTACCGCTCACGCAGATTCCCCTCCATATGTGTTCTTTCTTTAATCCCCATAATCAGTTTTTCAACATGGTTTCTAATCGTATCTCGAACCTCTCGATATTTCTCAATGGTTTTTCCTTTCGGATCTTCGATATTCCATTCAATTGTTTTTTCCAATAGTGTAAGAGGACAGCCATCGACACAGCCCATGGTTACAATGAAATCGAACTTGTCATTCATATCCAACGTCAACTTCTTTGGTTCATAATGACTGATATCGATGCCGACTTCGTTCATCACCTTGATCGCATGAGGGTCGACATGGTCTGCTGGCTGCAGACCAGCGCTATCCGCGGATTCGTTCGAAGTGAGCTTGTTAAAAAATCCTTTCGCCATCTGGCTACGGCATGAATTTTCTATGCACACAAAAAGAACTTTTTTCATAACTCCATCGACTTCTTTTTGTAAAATCTTTGGTATTCCTCAAACAGTGCTTGTTCGTATTTCTCTTCTACACCTAGGGCCACGTAATTGTAGATTTTCACCCGCTCCAAGAGTTCTTTTTTAAGTTTTTTTTCATCCTGTATCTTCATTTCATACACTTCTTGGAGCGTTTCATCAAGATGCGCAAGGCCAGTACGATTTCCATCTATGATGAGTTGCCGTATTTCTCTCATGGCACTTGCAGGGCAACACGGTTTTTTGTTCATGGTATCCTCTTTATGCTATCATTCCATAGATAAATCCAACGAGTGCTGCTATTACAATAACCAAAGCGAAGTATACCAGCGCTTTTTTTGCTCCCATTATCTTCGTAATCACAACCATGCTGGGAAGACTCAACGAAGGACCAGCAAGTAACAAGGCAAGAGCAGGACCACCACCCATGATCCCACTGCTATATCCAAAGAGGTTACCAACAATAGGTACTTCCAGAAGCGTTGGCATGTATAACACTGCGCCAATCACAGATGCAAAGAAACAGGAAAAGATATCATTCCCACCAATGTAGGGTTTGACAGCAACCCCAAGTGCAGTGGTTGGATCACTGCCAGGTTGAAGATACGCTGCGATACCACCGATAATCCCGACGATAAATACACCAATCAAGAGAATAGGGAATATCTTCTTTGTGAGATCCCATGTCTCATGTCCCCATTGTTTTATTTCATCTCGTTCATAGTAAAAAATAAGCAGGACAGAAACAAGAATCGTAAGGATATACACAACAGCGAATTTCCAAATAAGTAGAATATCACCTGCAGCACCAACGACAAGAATTAACACCAATGATACAAAAAACAGCATCGACACTTTCAACGAGCGTTTATTTCCTGATTCGTCGAGCCCTTGATCAATCATTTGCTCTTTATTTTTCGTGTCATGTTCTTTAAAAATCAAGGTCATAATAAGGCCGATAACAATCGACATTGAAACCGCACCAATCACACGAGCAAGGCCGATACTGAATCCGAGCACTCGCGCAGTGAGAATAATGGCAAGCACGTTGATAGCTGGTCCGGAAAACAGAAATGTTGTTGCAGGACCGATACCGGCTCCTCGTTTGTAAATACCAGCGAAGAGTGGAAGAATAGTACAACTACATACTGCAAGAATCGTTCCAGAAATCGAAGCAACAGAATACGAAATGTATTTTTTGGTTTGAGCACCAAAATATTTTAGCACCGACTGTTTCGAAACAAAGACCGCGATTGCTCCTGCGATGAAAAATGCGGGAATGAGGCAGGTTAATACATGGGCTGAGAGGTATTCTTGGAGTGCTTTCAGTCCTGCGATGAGAATATCAATGGGTGTCATGTGTATCACCGTAATTGTTTCACGGAAGTAATGAGATCGAAAATCTCTGGGTTCGATGCTTTAATTAAGATCCTTGTTCCTTCTTTTCGTTCATCGACGAGACCCGCGATTTTCAACACTTTTATATGTTGTGAAACATTGGGTTGTGATTTCCCTGTATCCGGTATGATTGCGCATATACATTTTTCACCGTTTTTAACGCATTCAAGTATTTTCAGCCTTGTCGGGTCGGCTAATGCTTTGAAAACGGCTACTTCATCCATTTTTTATCATAATACATAAGTATATATGAATATTTAAATATTACTATATTATAACTATTTCGGAAAAAAAAGGCGAAGAGCCTTGAACGTAAAAGAATCGATAGAAACAGCAAAGCAAGATTAATATCATCACATATCAGAAATTCGTCTTTTTCTTTTTGGCATAACTGGAACTATAATGTTGTAAGGAAATTTCAATTCATCTTTTAATTACTCTACGTGATTAGCAGGAAAAATCAACATGGAGGATTATGTGTTTTATTGTAAACGTTTCACAGAAGCAATGACATCGAAAATCTTCTTAGTAGATACCTTAAGCAGAATTCTTGTTCCTTCTCTTCGTTCATCGATGAGACCCGCGTTTTTCAATACTTTCAAATGCTGTGAAACGTTTGGCTGTGACTTTCCTGTGTATGGGATTATTTCACAAATACATCGTTCACCATTTTTGAGGCATTCAAGAATCTTCAGCCTTGTAGGGTCAGCTAATGCCTTGAAGATGTCTACTTCATTCATGGTTATAAATAAGTAAATTTAAATATTTAAATATTACTGAGAGATACCTATAAAAAATCGTTAGGAAAAAACTAATTTTAAGTGTTTTTCTTCTGTAAAAAAATGTTAATAAATAGCATGCTCTATCAGACTTATACGCTAATAGTTTAATGCTCCTGATAAAAAAAGCGTTGATTGGCTACAGTAATTTATGGTATTCAGTTTAAATTTTTTATTTACGAGAAGAGAGATTTTAATGCATATTTACGAACACATTAATTGTTTTCATATCTATTGAGCAAGTTTTTCTTTTTTTTGTATACCGTTGATTAATAAATCACAAGGTATTTCATACGGCTAAGGATTCGAATTTGATATGTTTGATGGTATCGTTACATCCATAGAATTTCAGCTGAGTCTGCTTCTTTTTGTAGCGTTAGCAGGGTATCTTATTGCATCAAAAATCAATCAGTCTGCTATTGTATGGGAGATACTTGTCGGGATAGCAATTGGTCCAAGTTTGCTTGGTTTAATCACTTATACAGAATCCGTTCAGAGTTTCGCACAGGTAGGCGCAGTAGTATTGCTGTTTGTTGTCGGTCTTGAATTCAAGATAAAAGATATATTCAATGTTAAATATGGTATTATCGCCCTGATCGGAGTTATTATACCTTGGATTGGTGGGTTTTTCCTTGCCAATTTTTTTGGTTTTGATTTTATCAGTTCAGTCTTTGTAGGTACAGCACTCACTGCGACAAGCGTAGCAATCACCGCAAATGTTCTACGGGAAATGGGAAAATTACAAACCGAAACAGCAAAAGCGATCATTGGTGCTGCAGTAATTGATGATGTATTAGGTTTGCTTGTACTTTCATTTTCCATGCAAGTTGTGAATGATTCAGTATCACTTTTCCCTCTCATTCTCATAATTATAGAAGCAGTAGTTTTTATGGTATTGGGTGCGTACATCGGCCATGTGTATCTTTCAAAACTCATTGAAAAATTTGATGCGACGAAACTTGCAGGGAGATTCCCGGAAACGGTTTTTATTTTTGCGATGATGGTTGCTTTTTTCTATGCGATGATTGCGGAACTTATTGGACTGTCTGCAATCGTTGGTGCATTTTTAGCAGGGGTTGCATTAACAGGTGTGATTATAAAACGTGGTAAAAATTTTAAAGAAGGCGCAGAATATCTGCAGATTATATTTGCCTCAATATTTTTTGTATCGCTTGGTGTCCTCGCAGATTTTCATACGCTGACATTGCAGATTCTCTGGTTCTTGGTTGCCTTGACGATTGTTGCGTTTCTCACAAAAATCATTGGTTGTTATATAGGGGCGCGTATAGGCCGTATGACTCATAAAAATTCATTGGTGGTGGGTATGGGAATGGCTCCTCGGGGAGAAGTCGCGATGATTGTCGCACTTATCGGTCTTAATTTAGGGTTCATTCAACAAGATATTTATGTGTCATTGATCCTGATGAGTCTTCTCACTACAATCTTTGTACCGATAGTATTACGATATTATATGAAAGATTGAATAGTCATTGTAATCTATATTTTTATCAATACCGTTTGTTTTATAAAGAAATTTACATTCCATGTTACAGAGGGGTACGAACATGGTTTTTGAGAAGTTTTCAGAATGGGCAGGTCAATTTTCAATCGAAGATATATTCCGTGGGGATTTTTCCTCTTTTTTACCATTGTTGTATTTAGCGTTCTCCATAGCAATTTATTCGATTCTCATCTGGCATTTTTACCGATTTATCGCCAAAAGAGATATCTTTAAAATTACGACGAAAAAATATGTAAAGACAGTTGCTTTTTCAAGTATGGTTTTCTTTTTCCCTTTGTCGCGGTTGACTTTTTTGCCGGATTTGCCTTAATGCTCCTTTTTCTGGCAAAAGATTTAGAGATCGCCACGGTTCTTTCAACATCGTTTGCAATTATTATTGCCATCAGAATGACGGCATATTATAATGAAGATCTTTCAAAAGATGTAGCAAAATTATTACCATTAGTGCTCCTTGGCGTATTTTTAGTTGATCCTTCCTATTTTCGATGGAACGACATCATTGATAAAATTAATTCACTGCCTGAGTTTTTTACCGTATGTATTCAATTTATTTTGATCATCATGATTATAGAATGGATACTCAGTAGTTATCGAATTCCTCCTGGTGCCCTTCATCCATTGAGATCTCGTGGGAGGGTATACATGAAATGTTTCCAGTCCTTTTCGTATCCAGATATACTTTTTCACTCCAGCCAGCATCATAAATGCTCTTTGCAATTATTGCCTTTTCTTGTTGCATGTATCGTTTTAATTACTCCGAGATAATAGGTGCTATTTGATAACTACTGATACTCAGAATTGTATTGAAAATAATAAATAGTACACGGTTATCAAAAAAGAAAACATCTTTGGAAAAACGATAAAAAAAACTCTTCGTTGGTTAATCAATATCAACCTAAACTGAAGAATTTCCTTCAAAGCATAATCGTAATTATAATAATTCCTAGGATAATCAATATTATGCTAATTACTACAAAAATTATTTTCTTTTTTCCCATATAATTTCCTTCTCAAATATTATAATCAAAAATTTTTTCTCTTCTTATTATTTAAATATTAACTGGATAATAAAATAAAGTAATAAACCACCACAATAACAGATCACTGTCAATACAAGCCTTGCAAATGGAATGTTTTCCCAAATTTCAGCCAGCTTACCCATTTCGCCACATATCCCAGCTTATCGTATTCTATTTACTCAATTTATTCATAATTTCTTCTTCGATTAATTATATGCTTACTATCCGACAGTAAAAAATTAATACTAAATAGTTAATAAAATATCTTCTAGTAATTTTACAAAAAAACAAAAAATCTTAATACATCACCAGGTTTCAAGCATATATGAAAGAAAAATTAGATGAATATGATAAAAAAATTTTGTTTGAACTCGATATTAATTCTAGAACTTCGGCTTCTAAAATAGCAAAAAAATTAAAAATACCAAAAGAAACCGTAAATTATCGTATCAAACGGTTGGAGAAAAATGGTTGGATCAATCGACTCTACACCATATTTAACGCATCTCTCTTCGGATATTCATATTATCGAGTCTTTCTTAAATTTTACAAACTTACTGCATCTACAGAAGCGGAAATAATCGATTATATAACAAACGATCCGACATGCGCTAATCTTAGAATACTTGAAGGTCAGTTTGACCTAGTGTTTTTAACTATTCAAAAAAATCCTGGTGAATTGAAAGGGTTTCTACAATGCTTTTTTAATATATTTGGAATGTATGTAGAAGAAAAAAATGTTCTTATGATGATGAAAACACACAAATTAAACCAGAAGTTCCTGTTTGAAGGAAAAACCATAAAAAAAACATTTAATCATGTGGATACGAAGGATTATACTCTTGATAAAATCGACCTGGGAATAATGAAATCGATTTCTACAGATGCACGAACAAAATTAAGTGACATTGCGCGGTCTTTGCATATTGATTCCAGATTAATTGAATATCATATAAAAAGAATAGAACGCTTGGGTATTATCGTTGCATATACAACAGATTTGAATCTCGTACAGCTAAACCGAGAATTGATCCAAATTGATATCGCTCTTAAAGATCCCGTAGTAATCCCAGGTATCATCAATTTCTTTGATAAAACGAACACTTGTATCTTTGTGCATGAAATGTTAGGGAAATACGATCTGTCAGTTGAAATTTACGTCGAGAATGATGAAATGCTCCGGGATATATTGGAGAAATTTAAAGAACAATTTTTAGAGAATTATGTGTATTACGATGTGTCCCATGTTTACAAAGAATATGTTATTAATTGGTCACCGTTTCATGTATAATTTGTTGATGATCTTATGTTTGAGGGATTAGTAACAACGTTAGTATTTCAACTGAGTCTGCTTCTTTTTGTAGCGTTAGCAGGATATCTTATTGCATCCAAATTCACTCAGTCTGTAATCGTCTGGGAAATACTTTTAGGGATCGTCATTGGTCCAAGTTTATTAGGATTAATAACATATACAGAATCAATTCAAAGTTTCGCACAATTAGGTGCTATCGTTCTCTTGTTTGTTGTTGGTCTTGAATTTAATATTAAAGATGTTTTTAATCTAAAATATGGTGTGATTGCATTCATTGGTGTTCTCGCCCCCTGGATCGGTGGATATCTCCTTGCGAATTTATTTGGTTACGATTTTATCAGCTCGGTTTTTGTTGGTACAGCCTTGACAGCGACTAGTGTTGCGATTACTGCAAATGTATTACGAGAGATGGGAAAACTTCAAACCGAAGCAGCAAAAGCTATCATTGGCGCAGCAGTTATTGATGATATCCTCGGTCTTCTTGTCCTTTCAGTTTCTATAGAAGTTACAACTAAAACTCTATCATATATACCACTCATTTTCATTATTATTGAGGCAATAGTATTCATGGTTCTCGGTGCATATATCGGCAATAGATATATTTCAAAACTTATTGAAAAATTAGATATGATAAAACTTACATGGCGATTTCCTGAAATCGTATTTATTTTTGCGATGATGATTGCGTTTATCTATGCTATGATTGCTGAACTTATTGGATTATCAGCAATCGTCGGTGCTTTTTTAGCGGGAGTCGCATTGGAAGGCGTCAGTACTAAACGGAGTAAAAATTTCAAGGAGGGAGCAGAATTTCTGCAGATTATCTTTGCTTCAATTTTTTTCGTATCACTTGGAGTTCTAGCAAATTTTAAATTACTGACGTTAGATATTGTGTGGTTTTTAATCGTCCTGACTATTGTTGCGTTTCTCACAAAAATTATTAGTTGCTATCTAGGCGCTCGTATCGTCCGTATGAACCATAAAAATTCCTTGGTGGTAGGCATGGGGATGGCACCACGAGGGGAAGTAGCAATGATTGTTGCCCTTATCGGACTTAATTTAGGAATCATTAAACAAGATATTTATGTGTCATTGATCCTTATGAGTCTTCTTACTACAATCTTTGTACCAATAGTTTTACGACATTATATGAAAAATTGAAATTCTTAAAATTTTTATCATCATTTTTTTTTATCTTTAACATCAAACAAATCAGAACGTATAAAAATAGTTGTTAAGTTCACCTATTTAAATGAGGTTAAAAGCACTATTCGCAAATATGGGTTTTGTACTTCAGATGGCGGGAATTTTTATCATTCTTCCAATTATTCTGTCTTTTATTTTTAATGAAATGTCTGCTACAATTGCACTTTTTTTAGCCGCGACCGCGTTTTTCGCTCTAGGGTTTCTTTTAAATGCGCTGTGTGAAAGAAAAGAACTTACCTATAAACAGTCTTGTACGCTCATTGTCCTAGTTTTTGTCCTCCTCAGCATTATCGGTGCCATCCCATATTTGTACATCAATATCTCTCATGGTGATGCATTACAAAACCTAACGGATAGCGTCTTCGAATCTGCATCTGGATTTACGACTACTGGTTTTTCTGTTATCTCAAATTTGTCAACCATACCGAAATCAATAGTTTTTTATCGAGCACTTACTCAATTCATTGGTGGCATTGGCATCGTTCTCATTTTACTCGCTTTCTTCTATCCTGAGGCAAAATTAGCAGAATTCTCACGAAGTATGGGCTTTTCGACAAACCAAAAAATAAAGCGAACATTTCTTTTTATTCTTTTAATCTATTTTGTGTATACAATCGTAATGTTCATTCTCGGTATCATATCTGGATATCGAGACCTTGTATCTCTCGTTTCGTTTATTTTCTCAGCACTGAGTACTGGGGGTTTTGCACCAATCAATAATATCGCTACAGTTGCTTCTCAATTTCCTTTAAATTTTATTTTAATCTTAGGGATGATATTAGGCGCAGCGAATTTCTTTGTTCTCGCAGGATTATTTAAAGGGAAAATAAAAGAGTTTTTCAAATCAGAAATCTCTGCTTTTCTTGCCATTTCAATACTCTCCATTATCGTTGTCACCCTTGCCTTCAAGCTTTCTTTCTTCGACGCTGTTTTCCATGTGTTTAGTGCGATGTCAACCACAGGGTTTAGTTATCTTTCTGTACCAGATTTTTCAGATGGTCTGAAACTCTTTTTGGTTTTTCTTATGTTTGTCGGAGGTGCAAGTTTCTCGACCGCAGGTGGTATAAAAATTTACAGGTTTCTCCTGATATTCAAAACAATAAAAAAAGCGATTAGTGATGATATTACAAAACAAGATGCCCCAGTCAAACTATTCGGAAAGGTATATACAAACACAGAACTGATTGAAGCGATGGCCATCGTGGTTTTAATGATCATTATCATTTTTATTGGAACACTTATTGTGAGTCTCTATGGTTTCCATCCTATTGACTCTCTTTTTGAAACAACATCAGCTATGGCGACTACCGGATTAAGCGTAGGAGTCATTGGGCCTTCACTTGCTCTCGAAATGAAATGGTTATTTGTTTTTCTCATGATAGTCGGACGTGTCGAAATCTTGGCATTCTTCATTATATTCTCAAGAAAAAGAGAGCCGAAAATTGTATGATAATTTAATAGCTGGAGTGAAAAGTTGACTCAAGAGATCATCATTCTTTCTCTTCAGTTATATCAGGAGTCTCTATACTATTATTCAAATGGCTTTTATTTCGCATCGCTAAATACTGTCTATTGGCTGAAGTGATTATTACTGAATTGTTTGTAGTGATTCGTTATATTTCTTCAAGATCTTCGTAATAATTTACACCTTCATTCCATCGTTGAATTAAATAATCCTTTTTTTCTTCGAAGATCTTTGCTTGTTCTTCTACAACCTTCTCTGCTTCATCGTTACTCATTTCTTTTGTCTGGTTGACAAAAGACGCAACACGTGCATAATAAAGAGGAGTCATAAGGCTGACCATTATCCTTCGATTTCCTCCCTTCCAATGGTGGAAGGCAGCAGCAAGATCGTAGAGTATTTTTGCCCAATTCTCTGTTTCAATGAAAAAATCTTTTTCCGTTTTTTGATAAAGATTTTCGATAATATGCCAGTCATCAGATGAAACAATTTTTTTCCATATTTCCTTGTAGTTACTATACCCTATTTTGAAATCTCGGATTAATCGTGGAACGTCAATAGAAAAAGATTGAGGTTGTATCATTACCTTAGGACCAATAATAGGCACAGGTTCACTTTTTTTCACTTTTTTCCAGATTCTTTCATTCTCTTCCATTAAATTAAATAATGTTGATACGACTTGTTGAAACATAGGCCCAAGTGTCTCTGCAGAGTCTTTCACATCATGAATTTTCACACCAAGATTCATCTGAGCAATTTTTACTTTATGGGTCAACGCAGTCGTTGTCAACCAGATGTCGATTCCATATTTTGCGACATTTGTTTCCCAGACATCTTTAGCGATATATTGTTCTACAAGCGGTAAAGAAAATGCAAAATCCCCTCCGATAGGTTGACGGATTCGATACCCATACAATGCCCTTGTCAGATGATACACAATATTATTTGTGATAGTACCATCATATTTATATCGGGTGTAATAAGGAGCAATAAAATCATAAGAATCCTCTAAAACTCCATCGACCATCCGTTGTACCCAACCGGCAGTCATGGATCGTATATCTGAATCAAACAAGACACATACTTCAGAACGCAATAAGCTTGCTGCCTCAAAAATCTCACGAACCGCAGATCCTTTCCCTGGGATACCTCGATAAATAGAGACGATACGCTCTATCCATGGACTCTTTTCCAGTTCTTCACTTTCTTCTCTCGTATCATCAACAGAGCCACCATCAGCGACAATAACAACACAACGTTTTGTAGGATAATGAAGCGCTAAACCCTTTTCCACCGTCTGAATGACATGCGCAATGGTTCCTTCGTTGTTAGAACAGGGTATCCCAACAACAATATCTGCTTTACCCAGTCGTTCTAATCTTTTACGCGTAGGTTGGCGGATGGCTGTACTAAATTTCACAGCTTCTCTCCCTTAGAATTCATAAATATAACTCAATGCTTGTTTTCTTCCAAAACAATTTCAAGAAGTTCTTCCCTGATTTTTCTTCTAGCAGACATTGTCCTCAGCCAGTCTGGTAAGCGAGTATATACAGGTTCAAGTGTGTAATTGTGACCTGCCGTCATAAGTTCATTACTGAATTGTTCCACCATTGATTCTTCTAGATGTCGATCATAGGTTATTCCGTTAAAATGGGCATCTGCGTGATATTTTTTTATGCAACTTTGAGCGTTTTTATGGTACAGGACCCTAAGAGATAATAAAAACGATCTGTTGACTTGAATGTGATCTTCTTCGATTAAGGCTCGGAGCAAGCTTTTAAAGATATCACCGGACATTTTCACAAGTCCTTTCGTAGAATCACCTATTTCTTGGTGTTTGTGCTCATAGAAACCAAGATCCGATTGACAAACTCTTTTCGTAGCGATATTTCGATAGATTTCTGCCATGACACCGATTTCAACTCCCCAGCCATAGGGAATATCCAAATCACGTGCAAGATCGCTTGTTAAGGCAAATTCCCCAGATATTGGATAACGGAAAGCGCGGAGAAATCGAATAAAATTAGGTTCATCCTGCAGTATATCTACAAGCGATCTGAGGAGTGGGTGAAGAAATAGTCGAAATACACGACCGTACATAGCTGTTTTATCGATGCTGGTGCGAGCATAATATCCTTTGTTGAATTTAAAATCCAGTTCAGGTTCAAGGAGTGGATAAAGAAGTTTGGTTGGAATTGATTCGTCGTAGCTTTGTATATCTGCATCATGAAGGGCTATCCCGTAAGATTCGATACTTGCGATACCGAGAGCAATCCATATATCACGTCCCTTTCCACTAAAACTCGTTAAATCTAGCCCTTGGGATTTCAATTGAATTAGAAGGTTTGTGATTTTTGGACCGTTGCACCAGACGATGAGTTTCGGAATTGTTAATTTTGAAAAAAAACGTTTTACATGATTGAATTCCTCAGCGCTATTAGCGGCCAATGGCACAATAACCTCTTTTAGATACGTACATTTATTAAGATGTTTTAAAATATTTTGTAAAGCATCATTTTTTATTTCATTATAAAGCATCGGCATAACGACAGAAACAGGGCGCTCAGCTGCGATATCACTAACTTGTTTCATAAGTTGAGTTTTATCCACATATAAATCATGCAACGTGGTTATTTCATCTTGTTTAATATCCACAACATCACCCCTCGATATACTTTATTATCAAACGCAAATCATCTGTAGCGATATCGGCATGGCTCTGGACGTCAGGTGGGGCTCGATAGGCGATTCCTAAACCAGCAGCTTCAACCATATCGATATCAACAGGACCATCTCCTATGGCAATAACTTCGTTAGGAGTAATATCCAATGTCATGCAAAGAAAATCTAAGACGGAACGTTTATTGATGGAATAGATTTTACCATTCTTACTTCGTTGTAATGATCCATTTTGAAAGAGGAGATCACCGGTCACTAGTTGATTTTTTATAGTAAGTCTATTGGCAAACGCATAATCCAAGCCTAAGCGTTTCTTTAAATCATTTGCAAAACGTTGGTATCCATCTGTCACGAGTGCTGTTTTTATTTGTTTTTCTCTCAATCGTGGTATGATTGTCTCTATATGTTCTTGGAGTGGAATTTTTCTAAAAATATCTAGTAATTCTTGGTATGGTATTCCTTGTAACAATTTGGCGATTTCAATGCTTTTTTCATATGGTTCTTTTGTATTAAAAAGAATCGCCGAAAGTTGATCGGCAAACCCTTTTTTCTCTGCAAAGACACAAATCGTTCTCCCATTAAGCAGAGTTCCATCCATATCAAACAATACGAGTTTGAACTTTTGTTTCATATCTTTTTCCTTTTTGTATTGATTAAGTTAGTTTTGCTATTGTTTTATCAAAGAGAATGGTTTGTGTGGGGAACGCAAATTCGATGCCCTCTCGTTCAAAAGTTTCTTTGATAGCAATGTTGATATTATGTTGAAGCTGTAGATATTGAAGATAGTCTCCTGTTTTCACATAGTAAATGACTTTAAAGTTAAGACTAAATGATCCGAATTCTTTGAAATACACGCCGATTACTTCTACTAAAGGAGATTGGCTGATGGCGCCCTTGAGGAGTTCCGGGATTTTCTTCATTTTTTTCGTTGGAGTAGTATAGTTGACACCGATGGTAAGTTCAATACGTCGTTTGTCCATTTTTTTGTAGTTTCTCAGGCTCCCTGAGGTGAGCTCTTTGTTAGAGATAACAAGCTCCTCTCCCTGTAACAGCTGAAGACGTGTTGATTTCATACTAATATGGGTGACGGTTCCTGAGTAGGATCCTACCGTGATAAAATCTCCGATTTCAAACGGTCGATCAAAATAAATAGAGAACGCACTAAAGGCATCACCAAGTACACTCTGAAGAGCAAACGCAATCGCAATACCTCCAACACCAAGACCAACAAGAGCACCAGAAAGATCAATTTTGCTCACATATAAAATAACTAAAAATGCGAAGATATATACAACCACTTGGAGGAGTTTTTTAAAAACAATAAGAATGTTGCTACTCACTGCCTTTTTTCCCTGTTTAACAGTTTTTTTTGCATACCATGAAACAAAGACGTTTATCACGCGTGTAATGATAAAAGCAACTACGAGAATTTCAGCTATGAGAAAGATTTGTGCTATAAGTAATGAATAGACGTCCAAAGCAGTCAATTGATCAACAGCATAGTAAAAACCTAAAAGAATAACAAAAAAATAAACAGGTTTCTTGATATTACGAATGATTTCATCATCCAGGGTAGTATTTGTCTTCTTCGTCCATTTTGAAAAATAGTGCTCAAAAATATGATACACAATCCAACCAGCAATAATGGAAAACGCAAAGATGATGAACGCAGCAATAAGTTGTCCAACTAAAGGATCGACAGTAAGGTTCGACTGCTGTAATAGCTCATTAATATATTCTGCGATATTAGTTGATAGCTCCATATGTTGCACCAATCTATTGTTGTCTATGATGAATGTAATGGTGAGAGGTATCTCTTCATAAGGGGAAATATGGGGAGAGTTTGGAGAGACACCTCTAATTTCCAATTATCCAAGAGTGCATTGTTTAGCCGTTCTAATACCTCTAAAAGATAAGATATTAATAAAAATTTTTATTGAAAAATTGCACAAAACAAAAATTTTTTCAAAAATTATTAGTCTTCAAGCAAATAAAAAGTGAAATAAATTAAAGTATTGGACTAACATCTTTTTCTTCAATAACGACTATTAATATCGTCTTTCCAGCATGTTTTGTCAATCCACCTACCTTTCCATCCTTGGTAACTGTTTTTTCCAACATCTCCTCGACATTATCAATCTCGACTTTTCTCATGGTCATAAATAGGTAATATAAAGACCAATTTAAGACCTTTTTGAATACTTTCGATGACCCCCTAAAAGACTATTTAAAGGTGAAATACCATCTCTTCTCCAGATATAGAGTAATTCATTGACTCATAAAATATGACCACCAGGGTGTTACTAGCACCCCGGCAGTCTGGAGCCATGATACTATGAATATCACAGCCCCGTGGATGATTAAAGAAGAAAGCAGTTATAAACATTATTCTAACCAAAACGTTACACAGAAGACAATCAACTTTTTTAACAACACATCAGATTCCCACACAGCCAACTCAAACCAAAATGGGTTGGTGGGAGGTAGAAATCAAGAATGGAAAACAATTGTAGATCAAGTAGGCCAGTCCCCTGTCGAACAACCCGATATAGGGATTCTTATGAGGGAATTGGCTTATGAGCTAGAAAACATCAAAAGAACCGAATTCCCCATCTATCTCGACCCTAAAACCGCGTCATTCAGAGACGTCGCGATCCACGCAAAAATACGACAATACCTCAGCGACTCCACCATCGAAAAAAACCTCAGATACGCCAGGTTCATGGAAACGCACCCATGTCCCATAGATTTCAGGAGCCTGACGCCAGAAAGCTTCCTTCGACACATCGACTACCGACTCGAAATGGAACACCCACCAGCAACACCCAACGCAATCAAACATGAGAAAAAAGCGATCCTCATGTTCATCAGAGCCTACAACCAATACTCAGACCAATGGAAAAAACTCGTCAAAACACCACCAGTCTACGAAAACGAAGATAACATCGAAGTACCCTTCCCAACAACAGTCAACGAACTCTACCACGCCACCTACAGCAACAACAAATACGAAAACATCCTGCTGCAAACCATCGTCTTCCTCGGCTTCAACTTCGGCATGCGACCACCCAGCGAGATCTGCAACCTCGACCTCGACGACATCATGATCAACAAAGACGGCACCGGATACATCAGAATCCACGAAGACAAAAAACGAGGAAAACAACGCATCATCATCCCCTTCAACAAAAACATCCTCTCATCAACCGTCTTCAAAACACCAAAGAACTACATCGACAACTGGAGAAAAAAAGTCGCAACCAAAGACTCAGGAAACGCCCTGTTCCTTCAACCAAACGGAACACGCGTCACCGGAAAATACCTCAGAGACCACATCACACCAACCGGCAAAAAGATCGCAGGACCATACTTCCACCTCTACACGATGCGACACACCTGCGCAACCTATCTCTACGAATACACCAAAGAACTCGAAATCGTCCGAAGACGACTCGGACACCGGAAACCATCCACGACCATCATCTACGTCCACATCGCAGACAGCATCAAAAGGCAAGTGGGAGTCGGGAAACGAAACCTGTTCAATCTTGCCCTCAGATCACACCACCCGGGCGTGGGAGGACAGCAAAATTGTATTGACAGGAAGATTTTAGATTGTTGGGCAAAAAAGCATCAATCTAACAACTTTTCTCCGAGAAATTTAGGTGGGCCCGGCAGGATTTGAACCTGCGACCAACTGGTTATGAGCCAGTCGCTCCGCCAGTCTAAGCTACGGGCCCGTAAAATACGTTGGTGCCCTAATCAGCCTTCTACTACTTAAAATTTTGAGCTGTCATCCTGAGAGCAAGGTTCATTAAGAGAAAGAAAATCTGGTCTTATCATGAGGGAGTTATCAACGCTTGCAAAATATCCGTTCTTACAGGACACGAGGCAGTACATTAAAGACAATGGTCCGACTGTCGAGGAACTCCTGCATGGCCTCCCGTATGAGCGCGCACGCATCATCGGCATCGAGCGACTCGAAAATGCATTGAAAAACAGGGACGTAGGCGAACGAAGTCTTGCCGCAGACTCCGATTGCATCATGGAAATCTTATCCTACCCGCTGGCGCGCATGGTCGCGGTGTGCATCGGGGATAATTATTTTAAGAAACGATATTCCCTCGGGGAGGCATACCACGCATACAAACATCTTGTGAACGAACCAACCTCCTTTCTGCTTTCGGTCGCAAAAGAACTGCACATCGACGCACAACAACCACCTGATCAGCCAGCAATTAAGATATTTTTCAAGGATTATCTTCGATACGCACCCACCCGATATAAGGAATGGAAAATGGTGAACCGGGATCTAGGCGCTGGCTTTATCACGATCACCCATAAAGACCTCGCAAGGGTGCTCCTAGAAACATTGCGAGAGCGGATCAACGAAGAACTGGCTTCAAGGGAATGCGATAAAACCGTGTATGATGTATTCTCCACGGATATTCATCGATTCCAAAACACGCTCTCCCTGCAGAAAAAAAAGATAGATGCCGCACCAGTCGGAAAACTCAGCATTGAGAAACTCCCGCCATGCATGAAGGATATTTTATCTGCGATACAGTCCGGTGAAAACGTTCCGCATATGGGGCGGTTCGCCTTAGTCGCATTTTTAAGTTCATTGAAGTTAAGTACCACCGACATCCTGAAAATCTTCAGCACTGCCCCAGATTACCAGGAGGATAAAACACGGTATCAAGTGGAGCATATCACCGGTGCATCCTCATCAACTGAGTACAAATGCCCCGGCTGTGAAAAGATGAGGACATACGGGATATGCCCGGTTGAGAAAATGGATGACCTCTGTAAAAAAGTACGGCATCCACTGAGTTACTACAGCAATAAGTGGAAACAGGAGAAACAACAACCATGAAGCGGTTTGTGACATTTGAGGGAATTGACGGCTCAGGGAAATCCACGATATCAAAGCGTGTGTGTGAAAAATTGAAAACTGCGGGATATGACGTGGTATATACATTTGAGCCAACGGATTCAAGTATCGGGAAGTTCGTGCAGGAATGCATCCGAAAGCAGTCTGATCCGTTTGTCACCTCGTTTACGTTTATCGCGGATCGGATCCAGCATTGCCAACAAATCAAGCAGTGGCTTGATGAGAAGAAAATCGTGCTCTGTGATCGGTACGCGGAATCAACCTATGCGTATCAGGGGGCGCAGTTGGAAACCCAGCTGAAAAACCCTGTCAAATGGCTCCAGGATCTTTCGAACGACCGCATTCTTATCCCTGATCGGACGTTTCTGTTCGTCATTGATCCGAAATCATCTCTCGCGCGGATCCAACATCGCACAGAGTTGATACCGTTTGAGCGTCTCTCGTTTTTAGAAAAAGTCCAAGCAAATTACCTGAAGGTGTCAAAAGGGAAACGATTCCTACATCTTGATGCCACACAAGCAATTGATGACCTCGTCGAAATCTGCTATAATTATATCATTTCATAAAGGGTTTTTTCCTAAATTATTAAAAAAAATGTCCACAGATTCAAATTATCTCTTCATAATACCATGGATCAACACAATAAAAAAAATCATTTATTGAACGATAACGCATCATCAGGGTGAAAATCGTTTAGCACTCGTCATCGTCATATTCTTCTTCGTCCTCATCATCCTCACTAGTCACCTGGTTTCTTGCAAGGAACCGTGCACGTTGGCCGACGATAAAAAGCTTCGCTATAAATGTAATCTCGTTTGCCTCCTCTTTACTTGAGATATTCCCGACGATCATCATAGTGCTCAATACAACGGTTGTTTTCATGCTTATATACGATTTATTGTACAACTAGTACCAAAAAAAAATAATAGAACAGGGATAAAAATTTTAGAACTGATGGTCTGATAACGAGCACACATTGGGAGACACTGTATCTTTTTTACGAATCAATAAAAAAATTATAATATCTAACGAAACGTGGCGGGGTACTCTACTTTGCACCCTGCATACCATTTTTATTCATACCGTTGTTTTTTCATCTTAAACGATTTTTATACCTCTGGTACCACATCTCAATTTATTGTTACAGAAAAAAAGGATAGAAAGGAACCTCAGGTCTTCTTCTTTATTCTTATGGCAAGACGCCGATGAATTTAAAGTGAGTGGTAACGGTGGTGGATAATCCCGCAAAGTCACGTGCTTTCACGGTAAAGAGCACATCGTCAGTCTTCGGAAGCCGACTAATAACGAGCGAATAGGGGACGATCGTATCTATACGGACAAGCTCGCCGTTCAGATAGAATTCCACCCAATCAATGCCTGAGTTATTATCCGTTGCTTTGACGATGGAGCATAGCGGGCCAACAATCGTTGTCATCTCAGCACGCCCAGGGAGCGGGATATTCAATACATAGACCGTCCTGTCCTTCGGTTTTACAATCGTAAGCATTGGAGCTTCCGAATCGATTCCAAAGGTCTGGTTCTTTTCGTTTTCTTTATTCCCTACATTATCAACTGAATAATACAGGAGCGTGTGTTCACCCTGTTGGTTGGCACCGTGCACGATGATAGGCCCGTGATAGGGAACATATCCAGTTCCATCAAGGTTATACATTGTGTAATTTGTCCCTGAAAACGGATCAGCTGCTGTCAAATGGATAATGACTGAGTTACCGGTAAACCATCCATTGTCTCCGCGGAGCCCAGATAAAAGAGGGGTGGTGATCGGAGGGGCATCATCCCCAACAAACACCTTTCTTGTCAGCGAACCGACATGTCCCGTGGAATCTGTAACGGTGAGCGTAACATTATTGGTTCCATTGACACGGTAGGAATGCATCGGGTTGCGTTCCTGCGAGGTGTTCATATCCCCGAAATCCCAGGACCACGAGATGAGAGTCCCAAGAAGAGGGGACGATGCATCGGTAAAGTGAACAGCATCTCCCACGCCAGGGTTTACCGGTGTCGACGAATAAGCGACGATAGGTGTCGCATTGTACGTCGCCCATGTGATTTGAACATTGTCGATATTCAGGCTTCCGTACTCAATATTAAAAAAACCGTTATATCCCCATCCGGTGCCCCAACTGTTTTTCACAATCCAATACCCGCCATGACCAACTGATGGGTCATCTTTATACCCGACGATCGTGACGGCATGGTTTGAGCTTGTGCTAGGAACATAGGAGTAGTAATCATTTGGGCTGTGATGTGTGTTTCCCCATTGGATGAAATCGCCACTGGCATAGAAATACGTCACCACCGGTCCTTCATTGATCACTTGGGATTTTATCGCAGCCACATCATCAGGGTAATGTGGATTCCAGCATCCGCACCCTGTGATAGGGAGTAAGTGACTCCGCCAATCAGGGCATTTCTGGGAACAAGGAACCGTGTCATCTGCCTCATACGGGAGACAATCCTCGGTGATGATGCCATTACAGTGATTCCCCGTCGCACCCTCGGAGCGTATGAGTTTGTATGCGGTATAAGAGTTTCCCCCAGCACAGCTCCCTGCGGCTGGCAGGCAGGAAAGGATGTACTGCTCTGAGAGATCGACATCAAGGTCAGGGGCGTTCCATGCGATGTTGATCCGGCTTTCAAGAGCACTTACAGCGCCAAAGGCCCAACAGCTCCCACACCAGCCTTGGTCTCTTGCGGGTGTCGTCCAATCATGACCACTATAGTTTAACCAGCTAAACGAAGATGGCAGGTCGTGCCGGACCAGCGGTTTGGGCGAAAGCTCATCAAATGGTGTGAGATCGAAATGATCCATCACATATCGTGGTGGATATCCATTATTTTCGAAAGAATTATCTCCAGTTGATTCCAAAACATTTTTGTGAAGCACGGTTGTCCCTGTTTCTATTTTACTGCTTGTCACCGTCAACGCCATAACTGTGAAAAGAAACAAAACGCCGATAACGACTCCTTTTTTCAATAAATGATTCGCCATGTCTATTGCACTCCGATATTATCCCGTACAGCGATATTGCCGAGCCTTCTTCTTTAAGTTTTCCTTACCAACGTTCGTAAAGATAAATTTCCTAATACAATCCTGTATACCTTTTTTTATAATATTTCCCTGTGCAATTGAACAATTCGTTACATCCATGAATCCAAACCGGTCTGTTCTGTCGCAGCAAGATCAGACAACCCAAACGCACCCTGGATGTAATTCTCAACCATCTTCTTATACCATTCAAGGTCGATTTCCTTACGATCCCTCACCAGATCCACCGGGTACATATAATCAATCGGTTTCACACCGCTTTTCGACGGTTTCGCAATCCCGGGGAGTGGCTTCTTCGTAATCACGAACTTCATTTTCACTCGAGACCGGATCGGCTGGCCCAGCAGTTTCGCCAACGCCTCGGAGCGTTTCCCAAAGATCGATGAAGACCCGTCCTGATTCAACTTATATCGTTTCTCAGGTTGCACCGATTGCACCAAGGTCAAATCGTTGAGATCGACCGTCGAAAGATCAAGTTTCGAAACGATCTCTTTCGTGTTATTCCTGATGCTGTTTTTCACCGCGTTTCTTGCATCCTCTTCATTCTCCCAGTAGGGTACATCTTTCAGCACAGCGGCCATAATTTCTTCCAGTACTTTTCTTGCGATGTTTGCTTTATCTGATCCTTTGAAATTATTTCCTTTCGTGGTTAACTCAATTTTGCCGTTCTTCGTATCAAATATAAGGTAGTTTTTGTGTTTCACAAAGATCATTGCATCATGGTGTTCAGCCTCCAGCTCGAAGTCAGGGTACTGTAGCTCTTTTTGCCATTTCATATTGCACTGTTTAATCGCGGCGAGTGCAACCTCGGGTTTTGTGATCCATTTCTCCTCATCGGAGCAGACCGGTACACCGAGTGCTTTGGAAAGCTCAGGGATGTTTGCCGATGAGCGGGAACATCCAAGGTAAATCCCATCAGTGTCACCGTACACAACACGGATATTCTGTTCTTTGAGGTACTCAAGGGTGTCAGCGAGGATCATCTGCCCTTTCGTCGTGATTGCGGCCGCGCCCCAAAGGTTGAACTGCCGCCCTGTCACGGTCGGTGCGGCGAGAATCCCATGGGTTCCAGCATTTCGGGCCCCTTTCATGCTTTGATACATCATCTTTAATCGTTCGACTTCTGATTTATGGGACTTCGTCTGTGCGTCTTTGAGTTCTTTTTTTATCTTGCCGATGACGCTCATAATACCGGTCATCGCGCAATTCACTACTCCTGGTTTT